>ERZ795056.525-NODE-525-length-48299-cov-22.368523_pt1 | contig 48299 bp, 41 predicted proteins | sample MGYA00375140_ERZ795056 | MGnify/ENA primary metagenome ERZ795056 (study PRJEB30185, sample SAMN05720227) | activated sludge metagenome | isolation source: Anaerobic digester | place: USA | collected 2015-03-09 ...
TTAAAAACTTGATAATTTTGGTGTTGTTTGAAATTTTTATACTTTTGTAAATTCAGTGTAGAATAAATTATTGTAAAATAATGAAAAAAACAATTACCGTCCTGTTGTTAATCGTCTTGTTTGTTGGTTCTGCCATGGCCCAGCAAAGAAGAGTATTCGGCAAAAATGATTGGCGCAAAGAACGCCACAAAGTCTATCTTGCCTTGGGAGCCTCGGAATTTTACGGCGACTTTGGCGGTTTGAATAAGATAGGTTCGGAAACCTTCAGTTTACGGGATTTCGACATTCAGGCTGTCCGTCCTGCGGTGCAGATAGGTTATATTTATCGTTTTTCTAAGTTTTTTGCCTCACGCTCTTCCTTTGATTATATCTGGTTGAGCGGCAACGACAAATGGACAAAAGAAACCTTCCGCCGCAACCGCAACCTGAACTTCCGTACAGCAACTTACGGACTGTCATCCTCTATCGTTTTTCTTTATGACTTCAGGCAGAAAACCAGGTTCTCCGGTTTGCACCGCACCAAATCACGCGCCCGCAGCGGATTCAGGGAAATGGTGTACACACCTTATATACAGGCTGGTGTAGGCGGTTTTTATTTTAATTCCAAAGGAAAATACGACGGCGAATGGCATGCCCTCAAACCCTTATGCACCGAAGGCCAGACACTGGTCCCCACCAGAAAAAAATATTCTTCCATTCAGTTTGCCGTTCCCCTGGGCGTAGGGTTCAGAATCAAAATCGCCAAAGCATGGGAAATAGGTCTTGAATACAGCCAGTGGATAACATTTACCGACTATATTGACGATTGCAGTACAACATATTTTGATGAAAATGCGTTATTCCAGCATAAAGGACAAATAGCTGTTGATATGGCCAATCCGGCAATTGATGATCAGGTAGGCATGCCCCTGTACCCCAGCACCAGGCCGGGACAACAAAGAGGCGACCCCAGGGATAATGACCACATGATAGGATTGTTCTTTACAGTATGCTACTCAATAACAGAGGGATATACCCCTAAACTAAGATTTTGATGTTTTATGAAAAAAAGTCTCCTGCTTGTTTTTTTATTGCCTTTCCTTACGTGCGGACTCAGAGGCCAGGAATTTTACCGTTCCGAAGTCGGACTGTTTTTAGGCGGTTCGTATTATCTCGGCGACCTTAACCCTTCGAAACATTTTTTACAAACCAAATTTGCCGGGGGCGTCATCTATCGCTATAATATCACTCCCCGATGGGCCTTAAAAGTCAATGCCCTGCTCGGCGGCCTGGAAGCCAGCGACGCGGTCTCCAAAGCAAATATTGACCGCAACCTTAGCTTTAAATCAATGATTTTTGATTTTTCAACTCAAATAGAATTTAACTTTCTCCAATACATTCCCGGTCATAAAAAAAACTTCATCTCCCCCTATATTTTTGTCGGTGCCTCGGTATTTAATTTCAATCCGAAAGCTCAATACGAAGGCAACTGGTACGCTTTGCATTCGCTGGGCACCGAAGGTCAGGGAACCACCATCGAGGGAGTTAAAAAACCCTATTCGCTCACCACTTTTGCCATGCCCTTCGGCCTGGGCGTGAAGTATTCTCCTTACAAATGGATTAGCCTGGGACTGGAATATGGCATAAGAAAAACATTTACCGATTATATCGATGATGTAAGCACAGTTTATGCCGACCCGGTGATTTTGGCCGCTGAAAACGGCGCCGTGGCTGCAGCGCTGGCCGACCCATCCCTTTCCAACACGGTGGAAGGGCACGATTATACCGGGCTGAAACGCGGTAATTCCAAAACAAAAGACTGGTATGTATTTACCGGCCTTACCGTTACGGTGCATATCAGGACCAAAAAAGCCCGCTGCGATGCCTACAAGCAACACCCCAAAATCAAAATTAAATACAAGGAATAATTTATTCTCTTCCGAGGAATCTGCATGAAAGAAAAAATTAATCCTAAAAAATTGCCCGAACATGTTGCGGTTATCATGGACGGAAACGGGCGCTGGGCTCAAAAAAGAGGTGCCATGCGTATTTTCGGCCACGAAAATGCTGTAACCGCTGTCAGGGAGACCGTGGAAGCCGCCGCCGAACTGGGAATAAAGTACCTTACCCTCTACACTTTTTCTACCGAAAACTGGAACAGGCCAAAAACCGAAGTGGATGCCCTGATGAACCTTTTGGTGAAAACAATAAATAATGAAACCAAAACACTAATTGAGAATAATATCCGTTTAATTGCCATCGGCGATTTAACAAGCCTGCAAAAAGATTGCTACAACGAACTGATGAACACCATCAACATTACGTCAGCCAACAGCCGCATGACACTGATACTCGCCCTGAGTTACAGTGCCCGCTGGGAAATTACCGAGGCCGTTAAGCAGATTGCACAACAAGTTAAAAACAACCAACTGGATGTCAACGATATCGATCAGCATACCATTTCCTCCACACTCTCCACAAAAGATATCCCCGACCCGTCCCTGCTGATAAGAACCAGCGGCGAATACCGTATCAGCAACTTTTTGCTTTGGCAACTGGCCTATACCGAACTGTACTTCTCCCCAGTGTTATGGCCCGATTTCAGAAAGAACGATTTATATAATGCTATCATAGATTTTCAGAAGAGAGAACGAAGATTTGGTATGACTAGCGAGCAAATAAAATAACAAGATGCTAAAAAACACCTTCAAACTATTAATACTTCTTTTTTTCAGCATACCACTACAAGCACAGATTTCTTTAGACGATAAAGGCAATATCGACTATGCCACGCCAAAAGAATATGAAATACAGAAAATTGCTTTTTCGGGCGTTCAATACACCGATACCAATATCTGCAAATTGCTCACCGGCTTGTATGAAGGACAAAAAATTATGATTCCCGGCGAAAAAACATCCACCGCCATCACCAACCTGTGGAATCAGGGATTGTTTGATAAAGTCAGGTTGTATGCTACGCGGGTGGAAGAAAACAAAATCTGGCTCGAAATAGAACTCAAGGAACATCCCCGCCTGGCCGCACAGCCGCTTTTCTCCTCCAATGTAAAGAAATCTGAAGTAGATGATCTGCGCGAAAAAATCAACCTTACCAAGGGTGATATCATCACGCCAAACGTCATTCAGCGCTCGCAAAATACGATAAAAACTTATTATCACGACAAAGGCTATTATAACGCCGAAATAAAAATCAAAGAAATCATCGACACCGCCTCCGGAAAATATTCCACCAAATTAAATATTGACATTACCAGAAACAAAAAAGTCAAGGTCCGCAAAATCAACATCACGGGCAACGATCACGTATCGGACTTCCGTCTGAAACGGCTGCTGAAAAAAACCAAAGAAAAAACAGTGTTCAACCCTTTTATGGGCTGCGACACCCTGCTGTTCCAATCGGTAAAAAAACTATTTGTCCGCGACAGCATCAGTATTGAAGACAATTTTCTCAATTATATCAATGAAAGAGTCAACCTCAGGATATTCAAATCAGCCAAATTCCTGAAAGACGAATACAACAAGGAAAAACTGGCCATCATTGACAAATACAATGAATTGGGCTACCGCGATTCAAAAATTATTGCCGACACCATTATCCGCTCGGGCGAAAATACCGTGGATATCAACATCGACATCAAAGAAGGCAGGCAGTACTTTTTTCGGAAAATTACCTGGATAGGCAACACCATTTATTCGGAACGCGAACTGAACGCCATCCTGAAAGTCAAAAAAGGAGACATCTACAACCAGAAACAACTGGAAACCAACTTGAGTTATAACCCCGAAGGCTATGACGTTTCTTCGCTATACATGGACAACGGCTACCTGTTTTTCAGCGCCAACCCCATCGAAACTGCCGTTGAAAACGACTCTATCGATATGGAAATTCGCATTATTGAAGGCAAGCAGGCATACATCAACAAGGTTTCCATCCGTGGCAACACCAAAACAAAAGACCATGTGGTCATCAGGGAAATACGTTCAAAACCCGGACAATTGTTCAACCGTTCCGACATCATCCGCACCACGCGCGAGCTGGCCCAGTTAAAGTATTTCAATGCGGAAAAAATTATCCCCGACATCATCCCCAACCCTGCCGACGGCACAGTGGACATTGAGTATTCGGTGGAAGAAACCTCTTCCGACCAACTGGAACTCTCCGGCGGATGGGGCATGGGCCGGTTGATTGGCACCCTGGGGGTATCTTTCAACAATTTTTCCACCAAAAACTTTTTCAAAAAGTCGGCATGGTCGCCTCTGCCTTCCGGCGACGGACAAAAATTAAGTGTCCGGGCGCAAACCAATGGAAAATATTACCAGGCCTATAATGCCTCCTTTACCGAACCCTGGCTGGGTGGTCACAAGCCTTTGGCATTAAGCGTTTCGGTATATTATTCTTCGCAAACCAACGGGCTTTCCAAAAGCGATTCGAACAGGCAGGCCATAGGTATTGCCGGTGCTTCGGTAGGTTTGGGCTCGCGCCTCAAATGGCCCGACGACTACTTTACCCTCTATCACGAGATAAGTTACCGCAACTACAAATTGAAAAACTATTATTCGACTTTTGACTTTACCGATGGCACTTCCAACAACCTCAACTACACCGTAACCCTATCGCGCAATTCTATTGATGCCCCCATTTATCCCCGTTCGGGTTCGGAAGTTTCGCTGATGGCACAATTGACGCCTCCTTTTTCATTATTAAATGGCAAAGATTACTCAAAAATGGCCGAAACAGACAAATATCAATGGATAGAATACCATAAATGGAAATTATCTGCTTCGGTTTATACAAAATTGGCAGGAAATTTGGTATTGAGTGTGCGAACGAAATTTGGATTTCTTGGTTCTTATAACAAAAAAGAACTCGGAGTCCCGCCCTTTGAAAGGTTTTATTTAGGTGGTGACGGATTATCTGGCTTCTCCCTTGATGGCAGAGAACTGATAGCGCTGAGGGGATATACCAATAATTCACTCACACCCCGCAATAGCAATGGCTATATAGGCGGCTCGATCTTTGACAAATTTACTGTTGAACTACGCTACCCTATTTCGCTAAATCCTATGGCTACTGTTTATGTACTGGGTTTTGCCGAAGGAGGCAATGCCTGGGACAAATGGAAAGATTTCAATCCGTTTGATATTTACAGGTCGGCAGGAATAGGTGTCAGGGTGTTTTTGCCAATGTTCGGAATTTTGGGATTAGACTGGGGTTATGGATTTGATAATATTCCGGGTGTGGGCAAAGGCGGAAGCCAGTTCCATTTTTCGATCAACCAGTCAATTGATTAACCATATTATTAAACAGGAGGTTCGTATGAAAAAGTTATTTGTTTTATTATTTGTGTTTGCAGCTTTTACGTTGAATTCCAATGCACAGAAATTTGCCTATGTGGATTCTGAATATATTCTTGAAAATATGTCAGAATACCGCGACGCTCAGGAATTGCTTGACAAGCTTTCCCTGGACTGGCAAAAAGAAATAGAAGCCAAATTTGCTGCCATTGATAAAATGTACAAAGATTATCAGGCCGAAGCCGTTTTGTTGCCCGAAGACATCAAGAAAAAACGTCAGGATGAGATTATTGCCAAAGAAAAAGAAGCCAAAGATCTTCAGAAAAAAAGATTTGGCAAGGACGGCGATTTGTACAAAAAACGTCAGGAACTCATCAAGCCCATACAGGATAAGGTGTACGACGCCGTTGAAAGCATTGCCAACGCCAGCGGGTATGCTGTAGTTTTCGACAAATCGGGCAGCACCACCATGTTATATGCCAACTCAAAGAATGACCGCAGCGACGATGTGCTGGAAAAACTCGGATATAAACCCGGTGCTATCAAAACAAATACGGGCGGCAAAAATCAGGATGACGAAGAATAAAAAATTGTATCTTTGCACCCAAGTAAAAAATATTAATTAATCGTAAATATGAAAAATTTAACAAAAATTGTTCTGATTATTTTCCTCGCGGGGCTGACCACGGTCTCTTTCGCCCAGAAAAAACAAAAATTCGGTCACATCGACTCCAATGAACTGCTGAAACTCATGCCCGGACGCGATTCCGCCGAAATTAAAATCAGGGATTATGCCACCACCCTCGAAAACCAACTCAAGGGAATGCAAAGCGAACTCGAAACCAAATACCAGACCTATCTCACCAACGAAGCCAACTATACCGACCTGATAAAACAAACCCAACAAAAAGAACTTCAGGATATTCAGGCACGTATCGAAGCTTTTCAGGCCTCAGCCCAGGATGATCTGGAAAAGAAACAGAACGAACTGCTAAAACCCATTATTGACAAAGCAAAAGCCGCTATCGAAAAAGTAGGAAAAGATAACCAGTACACCTATATTTTTGATGCCGGAATCGGTGTACTTCTGTATTCTGACCCTACCGAAGACATTTTACCCATGGTAAAAGCCGAACTCAATCTTAAATAAATCTTTGATGTCATTGAAAAAAATCAAAAACTCAATACTGGGTTTTTGATTTTTTTTATTTATTAAAGCCGCTTTGTTGGATAATAAATATAAAATATTATGAAACATTTGAGCACCTTTTTACTGACCACGTTAGTGATTGTCGTTTTCAGCAGCACCATAAGAGTGCAGGCACAAGGAAAAAACCAGGTACACATCAACGGAGTTATAAAAAACAACCCGTTTACCAATGTTTCGTTGTATCAGATGGGCCGCGAAAACAAGTTCATCGCCGATACAGTCATTGCTGCCGACAATACATTTGCACTGGCGTGCAATGTGGACAAAACAGACATGTATAAGGTGCAATTTGCCAATAATAATTTTGTGATCCTGGTGCTGCAACCTGGTGAAAAAGTTGATATCTCTATTGATGCCAACGACTTTTTGAAGAAAATCCAGATCAAAGGTTCCGAAACTTCAGCGGATATTTACCGGAATCAAAATTTAATTACCTCGCATAAGGCGCGTATCGACAGTATAAACAACCTTTCGCGAACAGCGGCAGCAAATCCCAAATATGATTCTATTTCAAAGGTGTACAGGGCTGAAACAGAAAAAATTAAAAAGTCAATGGATGAAAACTTAAAGGCCTACATTCAAAAAAAACCGGAATCGCTGGCCATCTTGTTTTTACCGGAAGTATTGCCCGTGGACAACCATATAGATGCATACCTGCTGGCCGATGCCGCGCTGATGGCCAAACATCCCGATAATGTTTTTGTACAAAACCTGCACATGCAAATCACCAATAGCCAGAAGACCGCCATTGGCACCCTGGCGCCTGATTTTTCGCTGCCTGACACCACAGGAACCCAAATAGCGCTAAGTTCTTTCAGGGGTAAATACGTGCTCATTGATTTCTGGGCGGCCTGGTGTGGCCCCTGCCGGCGCGAAATGCCCAACATGCTGAAGTTATACAACGATTTTAAAGATAAAAATTTCACCATTCTTGGCGTTTCTCTTGATAAAACAAGGGCAAACTGGGTAGGTGCCATCAGGTCGGATAAACTGCCCTGGACGCAGGTCAGCGACCTTAAATTCTGGCAGTCGGAAGTTGCCGGCCTTTACGATGTAAAAGCAATTCCTTATACCGTGCTACTCGACAAAGAGGGCAAGATAGTTGCCAAAAACCTCCGGGGAGAAGACCTTTATCAAAAAATTGCCGACCTGCTAAATCAGTAGTAGTGACAGCATCCCCTGACAACATCATCCAAAAAACCATTGATTTTGTAAAGTCATCGTCATCGGGCGAAGCTTCGGGGCACGATTGGTGGCACATTTTCAGGGTGCATAATATGGCTGTGTACCTTGCCCGGGAAGAAAAAGCTGATCTTTTTGTCGTGGAACTTGCGGCTTTGCTGCACGACATTGACGACTGGAAATTTAATGCCCAGGGTTCGGGAAAGGCCTTCGCTTGGCTTACGCAGTGCGGCCTGCAGGAAAACATCATACAGCAAATTCTTGAGGTGATAGATACGGTTTCATACAAAGGGGCCGGCGAACCCAATCATGCCATAAGTATTGAAGCACAAGTGGTTCAGGATGCCGACCGGCTGGACGCTATCGGCGCCATAGGAATTGCCCGCACCTTTGCCTTTGGTGGCAGCCACGGCCGGGAAATATACAATCCGCAGTGCCCACCGGTGCTGCACGCGAATTTTGAGGCCTACAAAAAAAACCAAAGCCACACCATCAACCATTTCTATGAAAAACTGCTGCTGCTGAAAGACCGGCTCAATACCAACAGTGCCAAAGCCCTGGCGGCAGAAAGGCATGCTTTTCTGGAAAAGTTTTTAGCGGCATTTTTTGCCGAATGGAATTTCAATGCCGGAACGGAAACTCAGAAATAATAAAATAGTGAATAGGTGAGCCGGATGCCTCCAACGGGTTTCACCTCGCTTACCTCGCCCAGACTGTTGATTTTACTGCCATAACCGGCCACCGAATAATCGCCTTCCAGACCCATTTTTATTTTGCCCGACTGAAACACAAAACGCGGCGAAACACGATAGACATAGGAAATATTCCATCCCCGGGCAAAATACGAACCGGCATCCTTCCAATCGAGGATATTGTTATAAGACCCCAGATTTTTGGTAAACCCACCCAGGATGCCAAATTTGAATTTCGATCCGTTGGTGGTAAAATCGAGCCAGCCAGCCACGGTGTTCAGAGGGGTGTAGCTAAAATCACCGCGGGCAATGGTGAGGCTGTCGGTAGTATGCTGATAGGCATAGCCTCCCAGCATGGTGAGGTTGTAAAGATCCTGTCCATACACCCCGGATAATTTAAACGTAACTTTCGGGCATCGGTATTTAAAAACCAGTGAAAAGGCATAGGCATTCAGACTGCTGTTGGTGGCGTAATTGCTGTCGGTAACAATGCGGGGCACCACCACCTTGTAATCGGCGCTTCCGCCGACAAATATTTCGCGGGTTTTATCCTCGTTGAAATGCTGGTACGAAATACGGAGGTTCAGTTCAGGCAAAGCCGCATTGCGCAGTATTTCGGGCCCGGCCCATTCGGCAAAATCGCGCTGCGACATGACCGACAAAATAAACTTAAAGTCTTTCCAATGCTGGGTAACCTTGATTTGCGGGTTACGCGAAAACGGCTGAAACGGACAACCGGTATTTACATCCATGATTTCGGGAAAACACTCTTCAAAAAACATTCCATGCCAGGTTTGTCCCACAGTGAGGTCGGTGGTGGCCCACGAAAGCTTGGCGAAGGCATGCCTCACGCGGAAGCAGTTAATGCTGGCATCGGTGGTACCATAAAACTCCCCCTCTATCACGCCGGAGGTTTTTGCGCCGAATGCATCGGGACCGGTAATATCGCCCCGCAGTCGGCTTTGTATGGAAAGAATGTTGAAGGTTGTTTTGGCATTGATATCCACGCTGTCGGCATCGTAACGGATATTTTCGGGAAAAAGATGGAAATGTCCTTCCCGAATACCGACAGATTTGCGGGAATCGTAAAAGAAATCATTTTTCACATAGCCGGAAAAATGAATGCCGAATTTATCGGTTTTTTCCTGTGCGTAGGCCAGCAAGGGAATAAATGTTAAAGTTAACAGTATAAGTCTTTTCATGGAAAATTCTTTTGTTTGTTCAGACAAATATATTAAAGATTGTTTAAGAAATTGTTTTGATTTTATCTTTTAATATCTTTATGAGTTTTTTTGCTGTAACTTCTTTAGATTTTTCAGCTCAGTACAAACTTCGTCTGCAAAATCTGCCACGTTTCGCAAAAAATCCATCATAATTCTTAAATAACATAAATCAATTTTTCTGGGCGAAAAATAGCCACCAATCATTAACCATAATTATAATAACAACTCAACGCCAATGATAAACAATATAATGAATTTTAAGAAACTGAAAATCCTTATGATTGGATTGATTCTTATAACAACCCCATTTTTAAGTATGGGACAATCGAAACAGGAAAAAACGGATACAATTATTACCAAATTGAAACTCATTGAGGGCCAGAAAATGAACTATGAATTTCAGATAGAACCTTTAAAGTATCAGGCAACAGGGAAAGACAGCATTGAAATTGTTGAACTGGAAAAGAAATTAACTGATGATGAATTTGTTACACTGATCAGATCTGCTATTAATGAAACATTTAGCGAGGATGAAATTAATGACATTTATTATTTTATTCAAACAAGTGCTTTTGAAAAGTTTTTCAAATCTGGAGAGATTTATAAAATCCTTGCTTCACATTTTGAAGATATTGACGAAGAAATAGAGAAAATATCCAATAATATTAGTGAAATAGTTGAAAAAACAACAAAGAAATTTGAGCCAATACCGATTGATAGAGAAAATGGATTTTATGCGACAGTTGACTATGATTTCTCCGCAACAGACAAGGATATAAAGTTGGAAGACAAACCGTCATTGACCTCAAAAGATATTCTGGAAGCAAAAAAGGTATATAGCAGTATTAATTACCGACCAGAAATAAGCCTTGTTTTCACAAAAGAGGGAGCCAAAAAGTTCTATCTGTTGACAAAAGAAAACATAGGAAAACCTGTGGCAATTGTTATAGCAAAACATATTGTTTCAATGCCTACTGTTAATTCAGAGATTATCGGTGGAAAAGCTAGTATAAGTGGTGATTTTTCGGAGAAAGAAATTGATAAAATGATCGAAATATTAAAAGATAAATAATAAAAACAACGGCTAACAGCATTGTCTGACACAATAGTAATGATAGAAAAAACTGTTTAAGAAAAAAAATAAAGGAGGTAAAACAAATGAGTAATGCTTTAACTGAGCCTTCAAACAACAATGTTGTATTTGAGATGGCATTAATATTTTTTCAAACACTTCTTACAATCATACTTTCGGTACTGATTAGTAAATCTGTATTCCAACGAAGTAAAAAAGATATTTTTAATCAAATAAATTTAGAATTAAAAAGTATTGAGCGACACTTCAAAGCGAATATTGACTCACTAAAAGAATGTATCAAAAAACGTCAAATTTTGAATATGGAAGCTAAAAAATTACTTGCCGATAATGTTTATTTGCAAACAATTAATTTACAAGGCATCCATTCCTTTAGAATAAATGAAGATATTTTAATAGATATTCTTCAAACCCAACTTGTTATTCGAAATACCGATTTATATGTTAATGATTTTATTGACAAATATTTCACACAGAACCATGCAGATGTTATTTCTCTTGAAATGAAAGAGGATACAAAAAATAATACAAATGTTCAAAGCCCTCTCAGGGATATTGAAGATTTATTGAATAGATATGAAAATCTCAGTTGTAAATTATCAAAATTAGGCGAAATAATTAAAAATGAAAACAAGTTTTCGAAAATGATTGAGGGATTTAGGAAACTAGCGGGGATGGCTGATAAATCATCGGAAAATGAATCTGTTTGGGAGAAAGTAGAAAAATAAAAAAACATAGCAGAGCTTTGTGTATGCCTGTTGGCGGATTGAGTGCGTCAGGCAGTTTTGTGCCCCTGCCTGCGCATTGCAGGAAAGCCCACGCGGGCGCAAAGAACGTAAACATTGTTGCTCATGAGTAGATAACAGTATTGGTCTTGAATATAAAAAAAGTAATAAGATGAAAATCGCCAGCAAACTTTCAGTTGTTTGATTTTATTGTCGAAATAGTGTTTGTTGAGATCATTTTGTATATATAACCTTTATATGCTTGCAATAGCGACTGTGTGAAAATATAACATTAAAGGCGAGCACAGTAACACAATGATTGATTTGTTCCATGGCTACGCAAAACAAACTTGAATGCTCAACCTTTATTAATCCAAATGTTTCAGCATTTTTACAAGCTGTTCACCCCGGCCAATTTTATAACCGCATGAAAAATCAAGGATTTGGCCGTCTTTGTCAACAACTACAAAAACAGGATAATTATTATTAAATGAACTCTTCAGATTTTTTTCTGCAAGTGCAAGCAGGCCGTATTTGTCCACTCCGAAAACCGACTGCGTGGGCAGGCCCTGAAAAGTCGATTCATTGAGGACATTGCCGGCTTTGTCTTCGGGCAACAAAAACAGTATGCCGCCTCCCCATTTTTCAAATTCACCGCTGAGCAATTTGAAATCGGACATAGTATGTTTGGTGGGCTCCCGGTCGGGATCGAGCCAGCCGATGATGATACCTTTCTGACCACTCAATGTCTCAAGGGTTTGAGTCTTCATGCCGGAAGAATTCCCGAAAACACTGCTGAGCGGCAAAGAGCCCATACTTTGCGGTTTTTCTTCCTGCTGAATAAAGTTCAGTTGTATGGATTTTTGTTCGCGTAAGCCAAGTTGAAAAAAATGCAGGCGGGTATTAACACTGCCATCTTTGTTGCGTATGCCTGTAACCACCATATAATACCCGGCATCGAGTGCAACGGTGGCGGGAAACGCATCGAACAACGTGCTTTCTTCATAATCCAGAGAACGGTAAACGCCTTTTTCGAGGCGGGCAATAGTAAAATGTGTGTAATACAACGGCTTGAAGTCAATGGACGATGTATCCACGGTAAGCGTCAGGTCTGCCTTGGGGTTGCTTACGATGTCGTTTTTTTCAAAATATACCTGGTTCCACTGGTTATTGAAGATATATTCCGGGCATTTGGTGGCGGGGTTTATTCGCGCAGGGATGCCGAAACTGCGGCAAAGCGCCACAAAGTAAATATCGCGTGAGGCCGCATCAGCCATTTTCAACTGGTGTGTACCAGTAGGTTTCAAAGGATTTCTGGAATAATTGCCGGTGGCTGAAACAGCGATGTTTTCTTTTACATAATTCACGATTAATGCGGGATCGGTTTGCATTTTCGCGATGGTGTTTTTATCAAATTCCTGTTGAAAATATTTTTTATAAGCGGACAATAGTTCTCCTGCTATCCGCGGATTCAGCACATTGCTGTAATATTGGTCAAGAGGGATATTATTCGCCCTGGTAAATGACATATCCGAATATTGCAGATGGTCAAGAAGCACCTCATGCGGAGTGTCGCGCAGGTCTTTTTGCGAGATACCGCTAAGTATTTGCAGTGTGTAGGTTTTATTAACAGTCACGCCAGCCTGAATGAATTTCATGATTTCGTTCCAGTTGCCACGGCTTTGCTTTAAAAACATCCACACCGTGTCGGTGTTGAGCTGGAGATTTTGCGCAAACCGGCAGCTTGATACCGAATCAATAAAACCTGCTTCGTAAGCGCCTCTGATTTTATCCTCATTTTGCAGGCGTTTTTCATTTTCTTTTTTTCCTTTAGCTTCAGCCACTTTGGGTTGTCTTTCAATGGGAGGCACCAGGGTAAAAATCACCTCATCGTTTTCAATAGCGGATTTATTCAGTACCACGACAGCCGTATCGGTCTTTCCTACGGAAACTTGTATATAGCCGAAAGTATCACCTTTGTATGCCCAGATAAGCAGATCGCCCAGGCCGGTTGTTAGAAAGGCAAGTCCCTGATCGTCGGTATTTTTTTTTGCCAGCGGATAAAACTCCGCATAGTTATACAGTTGAAACTCCACCACAGCACCGGCAACAGCCCGGGAATTTGTATCCACCGTTTTCACAAACAGTTTTTTTGCAGGGGCATAGTTTTCTATCAGATTAATCTGAGTAAATTGATCATCACTTTTGAGGGATTCTTCGGCAGCCCGGTACTTTCCGAATACGGTGGTGTTGCAGAGCATGGCTCTCAGCACGGGAGCCGCAAACCAGGCAATATCGAGGTCGGGTTCGGGTTCGCAGGCGCCCAGAAAATGCCATTTTCCATCCACCCACACTTCCACCCAGGCGTGGTTGTCGTCGCAATGTGCCCAGCGCGGTGTGTACACCTGCCGTGCCGGAATGCCTACCGCTCGAAAAGCGGTCACTGCCAGCGTGGATTCTTCGCCGCAGCGTCCGTAGGCCGTCCGTATAGTGCTCAGGGGGGCGCTGGTGCGGCCATCAGTAGGCTTATAGCTCACTTTCTCGTGGCACCAGTGGTTCACTTCCAATGCCGCATCATGCATGGAAAGATTTTTTATGCGGTCTTTCAATTCGCCGAAAATTACCGTGCGCGCCGAATCGAGGTTTTCGTTGTTGACCCGGTAAGGCAGCACAAAATGCCTGAAAATGTCGTCGGAAATTTTGTCTCCCCAACTGAACGTCTTTTTGGCCAGCAGCGACATGCGTACCTGCCCCAGAAAAAAATTTCCGTCATAATCGGCCAAATCACTCAACGGCATATACGCATAAAGAAATTTCAAGGCTTCCTCTTCTTCCAGTGACAGATTATTATCAAATACTTTAAACAATTGCGCGGCCCTGCCCCGGGCAATCAGTTGTTGTTTCACGAAATCTTTTTCCACCTGTCCGCGGTATGCAGTGTCATTAATAAAATGCCGCGATCTGTCCTGTCCCATGACCATTAGGACACAAAACAATGCAGCAATGGACAACAGTAATTTTTTTCCCATAATCAACAATCTACTTTATTAATAACATCAAGCATTTTCCTGACGGCACAGGCATTCGTCACTGTATGACAGTAATCCAGGTCAAAGGAAGAAAATCTGATGAGCCAGATCATCTTGCTGTATACGGAGGCTGAGCAGGAAGCGTGAATTTCTTTTACACCGGTGTCGGACACTATTTCCGCAACATTTTGTGGATTAATGCCTCTTCCGGCCATTATGGCTATCCTGCCGTTGGCCTGTTCTACCAGTTTCCTAATGAACTCCTTGCCTTTCACTGCTTTTTCATTCAAACCGGAAGTCAATACGCGTTGGGCTCCGGTTTTTATTACATCTTCCAGTGCCGAGTTGGGATCCATTACCCTGTCGAAAGCCCGGTGAAATGTTGATTGCATAGGTTTTGCCAGGCATACCAGTTCGGAACACCGGTCAACATCAATACCTGCTTCAGGGTTTAATATTCCAAAGACAACACCTGCAGCCCCAAGGTTTTTTGCAAATTTGATATCTTCCTTCATTACATTAAACTCATTGCGGCTGTAAAGAAAATCACCGGCCCGCGGCCTAATCAGCACAAAGACAGGAATATCCACCAATGATAAAACTGATTTTATCGTACCTGCAGAGGGTGTAAGACCGCCGGAGTTAAGACTGGAACAGAGTTCAATACGGTGGGCGCCTCCATCCCTGGCAGCCAGGGCCGAAGACAGCGAATTGGCACAAACTTCAAAAACAATTTTCGGCATAACAAAGCAATGTTAAATGGAGCGAAAAAAAAACGGGATTACAGAAAAAAGACTATTTCTTATTCTTATTTTCGGAGATGAGATCCATTATATTTGAAAAGCCTTTTTTCTCTTTAAACTTCATAAAAATAGTATCATTATCCACGCGAGACCTTTCGGCAAAGCCGAGGGAGGCAGCCTTTTTGAGTTGCTCCAAGGTTTGATCGGCATCGTTTTTTCGTGCGGCGAGTTGCGCTTTCATAAATGCCGGTTCGGGATTGTCGCTGTCTACAATAGAATAAATTTCAATGTAATGTTCCGCATCAACAAATTTATTTTGGTTATACAGCGAAGAACTTGCCGAAAAAGCCGAAAGACTGAGGTATTCAAGCACCCTTTTTACAATATGTTTTTCATCTTCATTCCGCGACATGGCAATGAATTTGTTCAGGTAGGCCACTTCATTTTTCCACCAGGCAGCACTTTCAGTTCTTATTTTTGGGCCATATTTCTGCTGCATGGCAAGTTCTTTTTTCAGATTGAGGATGGCGTTGTCGATTGCGCTTTTTACCGCGGCATTGTCCTGAAGTTTTTTGAGCGACTCTTCCAGGGCGGCAATATCTGCCAATCCTTTAAAATAGGTAACCATCTTTTTTGTCAGCAAATATTCCTTGTACTTGCTACCGGATTTCTTTACTTCGTCGAGTTGCCCGGTGTATTCCAACAGTTTATTGTTAATATAGTCTTTATCTTCGGGCTTTTTCTTATCTCTCATGGCATGAAGCTCCATCCAGGTGAAAGCTTCGGAAAGCACTTCTTTAGGCGGCCATGCATGGGTTCCTTCAAAAACAACCAGTTGGTGACGGATATTGTTTTTTTCGAGTGCACCATCAAGGTTGACCATTTCGGCATAATTCATATCGTCGCTGCCTGCAAACCCTATATAATCAAATTTGGTTTTTATAGCTTCTTTTAGCTGCGGCAACCCTGCCGAACAGCCAATCACGCTTGAAATACCTCCTTTGAGGATGGCAATGGAACTGGCCACACGCGAACCTCCCGAAAAGCCACAGGTGTAAATCCTTGCGGAATCCACCGACAAACGTTCCGTAACATCGGCGAGCAATACATCATAATGGTCAGCAATAATATCCCAGGCCAGGCCGTTTTTCGACACATTCGATCCAACCAGGATATATCCGAGTTTTTCGGCATCATCCATGAGTATTTCCACCGGTGTAACCCCATTGCCCGACGGATCGAAACAAAATATAACCGGGTATTTTTTGTCCTCCGAATAAGTGGAAGGGATATAGGCCGCATAATTCAGCGTCCGGTTTTTCAGGCATTTTACCTTGGAGATTATTTTACCTTTTTCGAGCGCCTGTTCCTCTGCCCGGTTGTTTTTTTTGTTTCCCGAACACGAAAACATCAGGGTGCACATTGCAACCATTCCATAAATCAAGAAATTTTTCATAGCTGAAATTATTATAAAACAAAAATAAACCAAAAGTTTATGAGTTGTTGTTAAGCGAAATATTATTTTTGTAAAATCTTATGAAAGCACTCAAAACAAATATTGCCAACATCGTTACGAGCATGAACCTTCTATGCGGTAGTCTGGCAATTTATTTTCTCTTCAGGGATGAGTTCATGCTGGCTGTATATCTTATTCTGGCCGCAGCCGTTTTTGATTTTGCAGATGGTTTTGTTGCCCGTTTGCTCAAGGTAAAATCGGAATTGGGCAAACAGCTCGACTCGCTCTCTGATGTTATCTCTTTTGGGCTGGCTCCGGGCGTAGCCATGTTTCTGATGCTTGAACGGGGGCTTGATTTCTGGCCGACGGGTTTGCCCGGCCAGGTGGCTTTTTGCGCCTTTCTTATTCCCATATTCTCGGCCTGGCGGCTGGCAAAATTCAATATAGACGAACGCCAGACAGATCGTTTTATCGGGTTACCCACCCCGGCCAATGCACTGCTGATTTTCGGCCTGGTACCCCTGAGCCTGGGCCTGGGATTTCCCTCATGGCTGCCGTTGCCCGAAGGCATACAGTATTACATTATCCACCCGGCCTTACTCATTCCTATTTCGCTGGTTTTTTCTTACCTCCTGGTATCGCCGCTTCCGCTTATTGCCATGAAATTTAAAACATTCGCCTGGAAAGAAAACCGCATCCGTTATATTTTCATCCTGTTGTCGCTGATAGCTGTTTTACTCTTTTTCTTTGCTGCTGTGCCTATTATTATAATTTTGTATATTATTTTATCGATAATTGATTTATTTATAAAAAGAAAAAAATAAACACCATGAAATTCTTAGCAGAAATTAATATCATGCCATTAAAGGAATTGCTCGATCCGCAAGGCAAAGCCGTCATATCCGGACTAAAAAATATGGGCATTACCGAAATTACGGATGTGCGAATAGGAAAACACATTTCGGTGGAAATTGAAGCCAAAGACGAAAAAACCGCCAGGGTAAAACTCGAAAAGGCCTGTAAGGAATTGTTATCCAACCCTATAATGGAAAGCTTTTCATACGAAATAAAAACTCAGAAATAACAATAAAATATACCCATGAGAAATTTTTTCAAAGTCAGTGTACTGATTTTAGTGGTGCTATTGTGCACCGGTGGCGTTCATGCCCAAAAAGTATTTTCCTGTGATTATAAAAGCGACGCCAAAGTAAAAGTTTTTGTTGCAGATTATAAAAGCGATGCCGACCTGGTGGTTTACAAATGCTCTTATAAAAGTGACGCCACAGGCAACCAGGGGTTATGGTATTTTTGTGATTATAAGAGTGATGCCGATGTTACCATATTTTTTTGCGATTATAAAAGCGATGCCGACCTGGTAATCTATTTTGCTGATTATAAAAGTGATGCGGGCTGGAAAAACAGCAGCAAAAAACACCTGTTGTACTAAATATTAACATAAAAATGTTAGTAAATTTGCTAATTGAAAAAAAATTAGTACATTTGCACCCCAATTTTGAGAGAAACAAGGTTTAGTTACTGTAATTCAAATAAATGATGGATACTATTAGTTATAAAACACGTTCTGCCAACAACGAAATCATTGTAAAAGACTGGTTGCTTATTGATGCAGAAAAAGAAATTGTAGGAAGACTGGCAAGCAAAGTGGCTATTTTGCTCAGAGGCAAAAACAAAACTTATTACACTCCCAACCTCAACTGCGGAGATAATGTAATAATCATCAATGCTGAAAAAGTTCAGTTTACCGGCAAAAAACTCACCGACAAGATGTATGTAAGACATACCGGATACCCTGGCGGACAGCGTCTGACCACGCCCCGGCAATATCTTGCCAAAAAACCGGAAAAAATTCTTGAACTGGCTATCAGAGGCATGCTGCCAAAAAACAAACTGGGAGACGATATGTACAAACACCTTTTTGTTTATGCAGGCTCCGAACACCCGCACGAAGCACAAAAACCGAATAAAATTAATATTAATACCATTAAATAATTTATGGAAGTAATTCACACCATCGGAAGAAGAAAAACAGCCGTTGCCCGCATTTATGTAAAAGAAGGTAAAGGCGAGATTGTTGTTAACAGCAAAGATTTTAAAGAATACTTTCCAACACCCACATTGCAATATGTGGTAAAACAGCCCTTGGAACTGACAAATTCTTCAGAAAAATATGATATAAAAGCCAATATCGACGGCGGCGGCTTCAACGGACAAGCTGAAGCATTATCCCTGGCCATTTCACGCGCTTTATGCGAGATTGACGCAGAACACCGCCCGGTATTAAAACCCAAAATGCTCCTCAGAAGAGACCCGAGAATGGTTGAACGTAAGAAACCCGGACAGAAAAAAGCAAGAAAAAGATTCCAGTTCAGCAAACGTTAACATTCCGTTTTGTTTAGTATCTAAATTGCCAAGACTATCGTTTTGCGATACTACTTGGCAATTGACTTAAAAAAAGTAAACAAGAAAGTAAACATAACCTAAATTAAAATTCATGAATCAATTAAAATTTGAAGACCTCCTCGATGCCGGAGTACATTTCGGACATCTGAAAAGAAAATGGAATCCCGCCATGGCACCATACATTTTTATGGAACGCAACGGGATACACATTATCGACCTTTACAAAACCGTAGCCAAGGCCGATGAAGCCGCATTAGCTCTCAAACAGATCGCCAAATCAGGCAAAAAAATCCTGTTTGTTGCCACCAAAAAACAAGCTAAAGAAATCGTCGGCGAACTCGTGAGAAGCGTGAATATGCCTTACGTAACTGAACGCTGGCCGGGCGGTATGCTTACCAACTTTGCCACCATCCGCAAAGCTGTAAGGAAAATGGCCTCCATCGACAAAATGAAAAACGATGACACTTTCGTGAAAATCTCAAAACGCGAACGCCTGCAGATCATCCGCGAACGTGCCAAACTCGAAAAGAACTTAGGTAGCATCGCCGACCTTACCCGCCTGCCTTCTGCCTTATTCATCGTGGACATCCTGAAAGAAAAAATCGCAGTCAACGAAGCCAAAAAACTGAATATCCCCACCTTCGCCATTGTGGATACCAATTCCAATCCCAACGAAGTTGATTACGCTATTCCCGCCAACGATGACACTTCAAAATCTATAGCTATCATTCTTGGACACATGGTGAAAGCTATCGAAGAAGGCCTTGCCGAACGCAAAATAGCTAAAGATGTTCAGGACAGAGAAGACGAAGAAGATAACGAAGATATCCTGATCGAAAAAGCCAGCCTCAAATCAATTGAAGAACAAGAAGAGGAAGAAGAAGCCAAATCTTTGAAAAAAGCTGCAGCAAAAAAAGAACTGTCAGCAAAAATCAAAGATACTGACATCGCCGGAGAAACCGAGGAAGACGAAGATAAAAAAGCACGCAAACCTGTTGCAGTAAAAAAACCTGTCGCAGGCAAAAAAACCATAACTAAAAAATAAACATTAACCTAATTATCCCAATACTAAAATGGCAAATATAACTGCAGCCGAAGTAAACAAATTAAGGCAAATGACCGGCGCCGGCATGATGGATTGTAAACACGCCCTGGTAGAATGCGACGGAGATTACGAAAAAGCTATTGATTACCTGCGCAAAAAAGGACAAAAAGTAGCCAACAAACGCGCCGACCGCGAAACTTCCGAAGGCCTGGTTATAGCCCTGGCTACCGAAGACAAAAAGTTTGGAACCATCACCATGTTGAACTGCGAAACCGACTTTGTCGCCAAAAACCAGGAATTTATCGACCTCGCCAACGCCATAGCTTCCCTTACCCTGACTAACAGACCCAAATCGTTGGAAGAACTGAAAAACCTGACTCTCAACAACCGCAGCGTAGCAGAACATGTGAGCGACTATATGGGAAAAACAGGCGAAAAAATCGGACTCAATGAATACCAGTTTATCGAAGCTCCCAGAGTGTTCGTATATAATCATATGGGCAACAAATTAGCTTCTATGCTGGGCTTCAGCAAATCCGAAGGTAAAGACATTGACCAGTGCGGAAAAGATGTCGCCATGCAGATTGCCGCTATGAGCCCTGTAGCTATTGACAAGGACAGCGTGGATCAGACAACGATAGACAGAGAAATAGAAATCGGAAAAGAACAGGCCCGCGCCGAAGGAAAACCTGAAGATATGCTCGAAAAAATCGCCATCGGAAAACTCAATAAATTCTTTAAAGACAACACCCTTGTCAACCAGGAATTTATTAAAGACAGCAAAAAAACCGTGGGACAATACCTTTCCGAATGTGACAAAGACTTGAAAATTACTGAATTTAAAAGAGTTTCAGTGAAAAACTAATCTTTTATCACACAAATAAAAAAAAGAGAGGCCGCAGGTTCTCTCTTTTTTTTTATTTTTGCCCTAATAAAAATTTTCTCATGAAATATAAAAGAATTCTGCTGAAACTGAGTGGTGAAGCCCTGATGGGCAATAAAGAATATGGGTTTGACTCCGATCGCATTGACTTGTATGCCAATGAAATAAAAAAAATCTACGACCTCCATATTCAGATCGCCATTGTGATTGGCGGAGGCAATATTTTCAGAGGCCTGAAAGGCAACACCTTTGGCATTGAACGGGTGCAGGGAGATTATATGGGCATGCTGGCTACGGTTATCAACGGCCTGGCGCTTCAGGCAGCCCTGGAAAACAAAGACATAAAATGCAAAATACTCTCGGGTGTACAGGTAAATCCCGTATGTGAACTGACCAGCGGAAGAAAAGCCATACAGCATCTTGAAAAAGGAGAAATCGTGATTATCTCGGGAGGTACCGGCAATCCCTTTTTTACAACAGATACCGCCGCAGTGCTGCGGGCATTGGAAATCAAGGCCGACATCATTCTGAAAGGTACCCGCGTTGATGGCATCTATACCGACGACCCCGAAAAAAATCCCGAAGCGAAAAAATTTAACACCCTTACCTTTGACGAGGCCTACGATAAAAATTTGAAAATCATGGACATGACGGCATTTACCCTATGCAAAGATAACAATATGCCCGTAGTGGTTTTTAATATGAACGAGGAAGGGAACCTGCAAAAAATAGTTACAGGAGGAACGATAGGCACGCTGGTAACAAATTAATTTTCAAAACAGTCAATAATAAAAAAAACAAATATGTCTGAAGAATTAGATTTTCTGATAGAAGAAACCAACGAAAGTATGCAAAATGCACTGGTACACCTGGAACGCGAATTTCAAAAAATCCGTACAGGAAAAGCCAGCACACAAATGCTCGAAGGGATAAAAATTGAATATTACGGCGCCGTGACGCCCCTGGAGCAGCTATCCAACATCAATACCCCTGATCCTAAACAAATTATTATTCAGCCATGGGACAAAAACACCCTGCCCCTGATAGAAAAAGCCATCATGGCCGCCAATCTTGGATTCAACCCCAAAAATGACGGGGAAGTGTTGCGTATTGTGGTGCCACCTCTTACTGAAGAACGCCGCAAAGAACTCGTTAAAAAAGCCCGCATCGAAGCGGAAAATGCCAAGGTTTCCATCCGGAACATCCGCAGAAATTCAAATGATGCAGCAAAAAAACTTGAAAAAGAAGGTGTGCCCGAAGACTTGGTGAAAAAAGCCCAGAACGACATACAGGAAATGACCGACAATTTCATTATAAAAACAGACAAATTGCTGGCTCAAAAAGAAAAAGACATCATGACGGTATAATACACCGCCTCAGGATTTATTTAAGAAAAAGCGGATTTTCTATTAATTTTTTTATTCCTTCATCAATAGAAAGCATTGGCCGGCCCAGCAACTTTCGCATCTTGGTGGTATCGGGCAGACGCCGGTGCATATCACCCTCTTCCAAAGGCGGTTTATAAACTATCTTCGACTGGGAATTGGTCAGACTTATGATTTTATTTGCCAGGTCAAGGATAGAAATTTCATTATCGTTGCCAATGTTGATAATATCGTTGACCGTAACATTTTTAACAGCCGAATTTACAAAACTGGCATAGCAGGCATCCACATTGTCGTTGATATAACAAAAAGTTCTCGACTGGCTGCCGTCGCCATATATGGTGATATTCTGATTTTTCAACGCCAGCGCCATAAAGCGCGACATTACAAAATCACGGCTTTGCTTGGGCCCATAGGTATTGAAAAACCTGAAAATGGTATAGTCCAGGCCATACTCTTTATGATAAGATTTCAGATAGGCTTCCCCGATGTTTTTAACCACAGCATAAGGTACCCGCGAGTTTAAAGGCGTGGTCAGCTCGTTTTGCGGCAACTCTACCGGCTCGCCGTAAACCTCCGAAGAAGAAGAAAAATAAACCCGTTTGACATGAGAGTTCTTACTCAGATTTAAAATGTTGGAGATACCTTTTATATCATTCAAAACCTTCACAGGAAACAACTGCGTACGCTGTACCCCAACCACGGCGGCATAATGAAAAACATAATCGAAAGGAAAAGACAGCATCACGGCAGAAATATCACGGTAATCGTTGACATTGCATTTGATAAAACGCCAGTTTTTATGCTGAGCCGATGGCAGTTTAGACACGTCGCCCGTTGTGAGGTCGTCCACAATAACAACAAAATTTTCGGGGTCGCTGATCATTTTTTCGGCCAGACAGCTTCCGATAAATCCTGCCCCGCCGGTAATCAATATTGTTCTCATAATTGTTTTTGTTCTAATATTTTTAAAAGATATTCTCCATAACCGGATTTTATATATTTCTCGCCCAAAAACCTCAGTTTTTCAGCATCAATAAAGCCCATGCGATAGGCTATCTCTTCGATACAGCCAATTTTCAGGCCCTGCCTGTTTTCAATAACCTCCACAAACTGCGAGGCCTGCAACAAAGACGAGAAAGTCCCGGTGTCAAGCCAGGCAGTTCCGCGGGTAAGTATGGCCACTTTCAATTTTTTCTGTTCCAGATAATATTTGTTTACGTCGGTAATTTCGTATTCGCCCCGTTTGCTGGGTTTGATATTTTTTGCCACCTCCACGACACTGTTATCGTAAAGATACAAGCCGGGAACCGCAAAATTCGACTTGGGCGCCTGCGGCTTCTCTTCGATGGATATTGCCTGCAGTTTTTCATCAAATTCCACCACACCGTAACGCTCCGGATCAGAAACATGATAGGCAAACACCACACCGCCATCAGGGTCGTTGTTTTCCTGCAAAAGCTTTGGCAGGCCGGTGCCATAAAAAATATTATCGCCAAGTACCAGCGCCACCTTGTCGTTGCCAATAAACTTTTCTCCAATAACAAAAGCCTGTGCCAGTCCATTGGGGATTTCCTGGGGAGCATAGCTAAATTTGCATCCCAGTTCGCTGCCGTCGCCTAAAAGTTTTTGAAAATTCGGCAGGTCGTAAGGCGTAGAAATTATCAGCACCTCCGAAATTCCCGCCATCATCAGCACACTCAACGGGTAATAAATCATGGGCTTATCATAAACAGGCATCATCTGCTTGCTCACGGCAATGGTCAACGGATACAGCCGGGTGCCGGAACCTCCGGCAAGGATTATACCTTTCATCTTTTGGCTTTTTTATTACGATTATGTTTCAAAATTAGCATAAAAAAAAGTAAAAGTACAACAATTCCTGATATTGACATTGCAATTTATTTCTCTCCGAAAGCGAGCATAACCGTATAAGCAGGTGCATAAAATACAAGAATTATCCTATCTTTGGTCGAGCTGATTTTTGGCTTAAATTTTGTATTTTTTAAAAAAAGAACCGGTATGAAAACAAAAGTTGTTTTTTTCCTGATAAGCGTCGTTCTCCTAGCCGCAGGATGCACCTCTTCAAAACAATACCTTGAAAAAGGCAATTTTGATATGGCTACAAAAAAAGCCATCGCCAAACTGCGTAAAAATCCCGACAATGTAAAACAGTTGGCGGTGCTTACCCAGGCCTATAAACAAGCCAGAAGGCAAAACCTCGACAGGATAGATTATTTGCGCAAAACCGGCCAACCCGATATCTGGGAAGAAGTCTTCCAAAACTACAATGCGCTAAAAAACCGCCAGGACATGGCCAAAAGCCTGCCGCAACACATTCTTGCCTCTATCGGATTTGAATATCACGACTATGACCAGGATATAATAGAAGCCGAAAAAAAAGCTTGTGACTATTACTACGCACTCGGCAACAGGCTGCTTAAGAGCAACGACAAAATGTCGGCACGCCAGGCATACAGCGAGTTTACCAAAATCAAAAAACATTATTCGGATTACAAGGATGTGGACGAGCTTATCAGGCAGGCCGAGATTAAAGGCACCACCTTTGTGATACTGTATATGCAAAACAACAGCAACGCCATTTTGCCCAAGGATTTCGAGTATGAATTTTTGAAGATATCGCTTACCGGCCTCAACAAAAAATGGGTGCAATACGATACCCGTGAACAGGAAGGCTTGGCATACGACTACGCCATAGTAGTAAATCTGAAGATGATTGATGTCTCGCCCGAACGCATAAAAGAAAAAATATGGACCGAAGCCAAAACCATACAGGACGGCTGGACCTACCAGCTCGACAACCGCGGCAATGTGATGAAAGACAGCTTAGGCAACGATATTAAGGTGCCTAAATATGTGAGGACTGAATGTCATGTGAAGGAGATAGCACAAAACAAAGAAGCCATACTCTCGGGCAAGGTGGATTTTTACAACAATGTCAGCAAACAACTGATGACTTCCGAAAACATCATCGCCAATTCCATATTCAGCAATGGCTATCTGATTGCCAACGGCGACCTGCGGGCATTATCGCCCGAAACCCAGAAACGTCTGGGCAGCGTACCCCTGCCCTTCCCCAGCGACTTTGATATGATACTGATGGCCAACGAATTTCTGCAAAAAGCCGTGATGGATGTGGTCAACAACAAGTCGTATCTGATAAAGTAGCTTGCGTTTTACTCTTTGATAATCTTTCTAACTTCAAGCGATTTTCCATCGCTTAGTTTTAGCATATATACGCCGGAGGCAAAACCATCTGTTTTGATAGCGGTTGTTTGAAATAAGTCGCCTTTAAAAATTATTGCTCCAAATGAGTTTAAAATCTCAACATTGATGATACTTTCATCACCATTAGTTTCGATGATCAATTCATCTGAAACAGGATTTGGATAAACTTTTACGCTATTATACCAGGTTTTATTTTCATTTATTTCAGTAATGGTTTGCGTTTTAAAGGTGGTTTGATTTCCATATCCTGTACCTACGCAATTTGTAGCATAAGCACGTATGTAATAAGTAGTGTTGGGTGACAACGATGTAAGATTGCTGGAAAAAGAACCTGTCCCATTACCATCGAGGGTATGGCTGTCGGCGATAGTCGGATTTGGAGCCGTACTCCAGCACACCCCCCGTATTGTAACAGATTCTCCGCCGGAAGAAACAATATTGCCTCCGCCGGTTGCTTCACCGCCTGTTATATTTGTAACTGCTCCTGTTGTTACAGTGGGTAACGAGGTTACATTAACGTCGAACATAATATGCGTTATTTGGGCATTTGCTGATTCCCGGCTAAATACGGTGAAAATAATAAAACAACCAATCAAAACGCTTTTCATAACCCAAGACATGTTGATTTTTAATGTTTGGCCGAATATCTTCATTTTGTTTTTCATGATTATAATTTTTTTACAACAGAATTATTCTAATGGATAAATTAAAAAGCCCTCACAGCCCTCACGTAGGTTGGGTTGTACTTAACATAGTTATACTGATTGCCATATTGGAAATTCTGAAGCCAGGCATCGTTTAACTCGTATGTGGCGCACTCACTCGAACTCCAATAATAGTTATTGGAGAAACCGCCAAAGCCTTTAACTTTTAAGTTATTGTACATTTCATGAAGTTCATCTCTTGATGGCAAAAACCAGTCGGAATAGGCGCCTAAAATCAGATTGGCGCATATATCTGCGGCTGAACCCACTGTAGCACAACTGGCCTCAATATCGAGAGTGTTCTGTGCTCCTGTTCCAATGACTGTCCCATCTGCCCCTGAAATTGCTGTTCCATGGCAACCCCATTCAGCTCCGGTACTTTGATCAAAGGGTGCCGCAACAAGACCATTCCCATTAATCGTGTTTAAATAAAAAATCAGTCCTCCCTGGTACGTTTTGCCATAAAGCGAATCCGTGGGAATTCCGGTATCAAATATATGCTTTGGTGTTTCCCCATGGTCTAAGCGTTGTTGAACATTATACAGTCTGACAGCTTTAACTTGCGAGAATACCGGGTTGCATGAGCCATTAATTACCCTGGCACGATAATAATTTGATGAAGCGACGGCAATTTCATAAGGCTGATAGGTAGCTCCCGGAATATCTACCCATACGGCAGTGGTGTCGGAAGTTTGTTGCCATTGCAAATTGCCGTTGTAAACGGGCAACGCAAGTCTTACAGTATCACCGTAATAATGGTAATACTGTGCGTTAATAGTAAAGCTTAAAAGCGTCAACGCGAATGATAGAAAAATTTGTTTTTTCATTATTTTTATATTATATAATTTTATATGTAAGACTTTCTTTATTTATAAAAATTATCACTCCCGGGTTTTATTCTTTTTTTTAAACTATGAATAAAAAGGGAGTCTATTTCGTGAATATCCTTACAATTCATTATGATTATTTATTTTACAATTGAATTTTTATGTAAAGCCTCAGCATTTAATTTCGACTTACGAATAGTCAACTATATAAATACAAATTTATTGATATTCATTTATTGTTTGTATAAATATTTAAATTAATTTTTTATCGTTATAAAATCAAGAATAAGCGTACGGTTTTAGGTAATGAAAGCTTTTCTTGCCAATTGTTTTTTGTTAAAAAAAAGTTCATTGTAATATAAATTTTTCATGAAAAAGAAAATTTTTATATATATTTTAATAAAACAAGCTGGCAAATCACGACGAACCAATAATCTTGATATTTGATATCTTTCAAATACATGAAGGAACAATAAAACAGAAGTAGAGCACCAGAACCGAAAAAGAATCTGTTTATAAACTTCTGGAAAAGAATAAAAACCCCAGAAACTCCGCTGCAGGCCCCTGCCCTTCCCGGGCGACTTCGACATAATACTGATAACCAACGAATATTTAAAGAAAACCGTGATGGATGTGGTCAACAATAAGTAGTATCTGATAAAATAACACCTCTTTTATTCTTTGTCCGGCCTCACAGACATATTCATGTTTTTGTCATACACCGGTTGGGTGTAGCGCGGCATAAGTACCGGAAAAATCGAACCCGGATGGATATAGTTTCGTGCTTTTTTAACGACAGAAATTTTCGCAATTTTTTTCGAGATAGCTAGTGTGCTTAAAAGAAACATTACTTTGTCATAAATAAAAACAACCACCACATAAGCCACGCACCACAGGATGAATGAAAACAATGAATAGCCGAAGCTTTTCGTGATGGAGAAATATTCAGGAACGAACAAATTAATGATCCACTCATCGTATGGAAGCCATATCAGCAAAAACGCTCCAAAGAGACTGGCCAGCGGTAATTCCACAGCCCGCTGCGGGCAAAAGTAAGCACACACCAGGCATCCTTGACAATGCCTGTTGCGGTAAGGATTTCTCAAACGGAATTTTATGGCGTGATTAGGACAAACCTGTGCACATACGGAACAACCCTTGCAATGCGTGGAGCTGATCATTGATTTTGTAATAAGCTTTCTTCCCAGTATCTTGTATATGAATGCAAGGATTCTCCTGAATAAGGGAGCGCTCTTTAAATTCAGCGTCTGCGTGTTGATGATGAATTGCTGAAGTTTATAACTTATGCGACTTTTGATGCACATAATGCCTGAGGATCTTTAAAAAACTAATTAATCAAAAATCCCTGCTGTTTTTTTCAAATTTCGGGTTGCCCGTTACATGAATCTTATATTTAAGGACAAAAAACACCATCATGATGGCAGATATTATTGCCATAGCAGCACCAAAATAAAAAGGTACCGACGAATCCACTTTATCATAAAGCACTCCGGCAATCAGGCTGGCCGGCAGCAGCGTAATACCAAGCAAGGCATTGTATATCCCAAGTCCGGTGCCTTTTTTATTCTTATCTGTCAAATCGGCAACAAATGCCTTTTGAATTCCGTCGGTACAAGCAGAATACAATCCGTAAAAGGCAAATAACGAAATAATAGTTCCTATGCTGCCCGAGAGGCCGAAACCAAAATATACCGCTGCATAAATCAGAAAACCCGTGATGAGGATTTTTTCTTTCCCAATCCTGTCTGAAAGTTTTCCGATAGGAATAGCAAAGAGAACAGAAACCAGGTTGGTAATAAGATAAACCAGGGGAATAAAAGCAACCTTTATCCCGACATCGTTGGCCTTTACCATTAGCAAAGCATCGGTTGAATTCCCAAGGGTAAAGACAAATATAATAACCAGAAAAAAATAAAACCTTGGTGAAAAATCACGGAAACGAAATTTTGTGAACAATTCCGACTTATTCTTCTTGGCTTCCCTGATGCCGAATATGATTACAAAAATAGCCAGTATGGCCGGTATCCCTGCCAGAAGGAAAATAACCCTGAAATTACCCGGGAACAACCATAACAGACCGAAAGCAATCAGTGGACCAAGTATAGCACCGCTATTGTCCATAGCTTTCTGCAATCCGAAACTTTTTCCGGTTTCCCCGTTTATCACCGAACCCGCTATCAGGCTGTCGCGCGGGGCCGTGCGGATGCCTTTTCCGAACCTTTCGATAAAACGGAGTACAAGGACATGTACGGGCAAAAAAACAAATACATACAAGGGTATTATAAGCGCAGAAAGGCCGTAGCCCAAAAGCAGAAAGGGTTTGTTTTTTCCGATCTTGTCGCTCCAGAAGCCCGACAGAGCCTTGATGAGTGAAGCGGTGCTTTCAGCTATACCTTCTATAAGGGCCAGACTGGTTTTTGAAGCACCTATTGACATCAGAAACATAGGCATCACGGAGTACAGCATCTTTACGGAGGTATCAGTCAGAAAACTGATAATACCTGTAAAAAAGATATTCCTACTAAAGCCGAATATCCTTTTTTCATCATGCGTTTTTGTTTTTTGCTCTTCTATCATAACAATTTCAGCAAATGTGATGCAAAATTATGGTATATTTTTACAACACTAGCAAGACTATGATTTGATTTTGAGAAATAATGACAGGTACGGTTTTTAGCACATCGATGCATCATTGATACTTCTGTCTCCTGCTGCTTTCTGTTACGAAACCCCATTATCCCAAATTCCAACATATCAAGAAGATACAAAATATTTACCGAATTTTTGCGGCAAATAAGAAAGATTCTCAGTTTTGTCTCTGTTCTTCAAATTCTCATATACCCTCAGTATAATACGGTTGTTCAGAACTTCGACCACCTCGAACTTTTTTGATTTTGTGAGCTAGCCAACCAACATTATTAGAGTCACCCACCTTTTATTTGTTATCTGCCGTAGCAAGTCCATTATACGGCACCACTTCCACCCACTGTCCTTTGGTACGGGCATAGATGGCATCATCATACATGGCGGCACAACTCACGGTAGGCAGATAAAAACGGCCCAGGTAACTGGCGTTCAGCAGGACCTTATACGTTCGTTTTTCGTTGGTTCCCACACTGAAGAAGGTGTACACCCGGTCGTCGCGGAAATCCTGATAATCGTATGCCGACATCTGCACCCGGCCATAAGAATCGTCCATGCGAGTATTATGAATTTCCCAGCCGGACGGGAAGATGTGCGACAATGCCATATTGTAATAATAGCCCATCAGTCCGGGGTTGGTAACGGTGACCTCTGCCATAAAATCCGTGCCTTGTTCGAGTTTTGAGGGGTCAATTTTTTCTCCCTCCAGCGATTTGTAAAGTACTTCTATTTTCAGGTTGTTGTCACCGGCCTTTTCTTCTCCTGCTGCCGGAACTCCAGATAAAATGACACGTGCATAAAGGATGCCGGAGCCGTTATTCCGGATTTTCAGCTTGCCTTTTTGTGTGGAATTTTTCAGATTCATATCGATGGTAGCCAGCGACTTGTTGGATCTTTTGGTTACAGCTGAGCCATTATTGATAGTGTAAGTAAAGTCTATTCCGCTGCCGGTGTGGTTACCTACATATTTTGAGATAGCCAGCAGGCAGAAGGCCGTTGTTTGTGTGCTCATCCAGTCGTCTTTGCTGAGCCTCTGCGATATTTGTTTTACTATGGGTGCGGCCTTGTTGCGCATATCCATCAGCGACAGAGCTTCGACAATCATGGCGCGGTCGCGGTCGTCGGAGCCGTAGGTAAACCACATTTCCTTATAGGGTTTTATGGTTGTTCCCGCAGTAGCCGCCATGCGTTTGGCGACCAGTGGCTGTCCTGCCAGTTGGTATGCTGCCGCCAGCCGCCATATAGCCTGCACCGAAAGATTTTTTTGTTCTTTAAGCAGGTTCATGGCGCCCGGTTCTGGAGCGCCGGCAAGCGCCAGCGTATAGAGGCGGTAGGCCTGCACGAGATCCGAATTATAGTAAAACTTGTTGTATTCCGCCGTCCAGGTCGAGGACATACGTTTTTGGTATTTTGTCCATTTTTTCAGGACCGAAACGGACACGGTATATCCTTTGTCTTTGGCCTCAAGCAGGAATTGTCCGGCATAACAGCTGGCCCACTGGTCGGCTTCATAAGCCCCCGGCCAATAACCAAATCCTCCCGACGGAGTCTGGAAAGAGCTTATCCTGTTGATGCCGGCTTTGATATTGCGTTCCACGCTTTTTTTCATGTTCTCATCCATATCAATAAGGTCGGACAGATATAATTGAGGAAAAACCGATGATGTGGTTTGTTCAAGACAACCATAAGGATAATGAATCAGAAATTTCAGCCTGCGTTCGAGGTTGATAGGTGGAATCGATGATACTTCGATGGTGCCCTTGTTGGTCCCTGCCACGCCGACAGGGCTGAAGGACGTGTTCCATGCTTTTCCTGGTTTCATCACATCCGACAGCACTTCTGTCACTTCAGGATTTGGATTGCGGACATCGATTTCTATTTCATACACAGCGGTTTCCTTTCCGCTGACGGCATACACCTTAACTTTGCCGATACCGATAGCGTCTTTTACCTTTAGCTGAAAATTAACAAGGTCATCGCCGATTTGGTTGAAAGTAACATTTTTAGTACTGTTGTCACTGATGGTGAACATATCATTTGTAGAAACTTTTACGCTCACATTTTTAATAAATTTTTCCATCGCAAACACACTGACAGGCAAGGTAACCGTTTCGCCCGGGCCTACTACCCTTGGCAATGTTGCCAGCAGCATCAGGGGCTTACGCACCGCCACAGTTTTTTCGGCATTGCCATAGGCGCCATCCTGTCCTGCAATCACCATTACCCTCACAGATCCGATATATTGCGGCATTTTAAAGGTATAGGTATTCGATGCACCTTTTTTCAGGGCAAAAGGCCCGAAAAACTTCACCATAGGTTTAAATCTGTTGGCACGGTTTGCGCCTTTGCCATCGCCGCCTTCGTCGCCTCCGCCTATGCTCAGAATACGTTCCAGTTGTCCGCCGTAGGCGCCCATCACATAGTCATACAAATCCCACGACTTCACTCCCAGGGCTTCGCGGGCATAAAAATAATTCCACGGGTTGGGGGTTTTAAATTTGGTCAGATCAAGCAGGCCCTCATCCACAACGGCTACGGTATATGTCATGGCTTTGCCGTTTTCTTCTTTTATGGTGATGCTGGCGTTTTCTTCCGGCCTCAACACATCAGCCATCTGTATTACCGGGCGGAGGTGTGTGCCCGGGTCTTCGACCAGTATGGGTATTACGCCATAGAGCCTGATGGGCAGATCGTTGGCTGTCTGGTTATGCGGTTGAATGAGGGTAACGCTAACATAGATATTTGGCGCCATTTCGTCAGTAACCTTAAATTTAAAAAAGGTCTGTTCTTTTTCGGTGTCCAGCCAATAGGACTGTATGACTTTACTCCCTGTTTCGAGGGTTACTAAGGCTCGTGCACCTTCGCTTGTCGGAATGGTAAGTTTTACCTCATCGCCTACCTGGTATTTTTCTTTGTCGGCTGAGAATATCAGCATGGCGGCGCCTTCCTTGCCTTCGCGGGAACGGCTTGCCCAGTCGGGCCAGTCGAAATAAACCGTTTTTCCGGTGCTGTGGCTGCTGGCCATATCGGTAACGCGGATAAAAAACCGGCCCCAGTCGGAATCGGGGATATTCAGTACAAAAGATCCCCTTCCGTTGTTGGTGGTCACTTCAAGGGTTTTATACGGTTCATTATAGGTGCTGCGGACAAAATCGGCCAGGTCGCTGCCACTGTTGTCCCACCACCAACGCCAGTTTACCTTATACACATCGACTTTCAGTTTTGCCGAAGCCACCAGCGAGCCGTTGTCATCCAAATTGACCAGGCTGATGGTATAGTTTTTATTTGTCTGCAACATGCCTGAGTTTTGGGTTCCTTCCGGAACACTCACGCCCACATAGGTTTTGTACGGATAGTACAGCAGCGAAAACTGGTCGATGCTGAATTCTCCCCCCTGCTCGAAAACACGGGTTTCGAAGTTGGCCCGGAGCACTCCCGGTGCGGAATTGGTGATGGCAATATCGGGTAGTACATCGGCTTTGCCTTCCTCGTTGAGGGTGCCGGAAAACACTTTAAAGGATTCGGCATAAAAATATTTGGACGGGTCGTCGAAGGCAAAATTCGCGTACTTCTTGAATGCCGTGGTGGATTTGTTCAGCACCACATTCACATCGGCTTTCAGGTTGCGGGCTATAGCTCCGTGCAGCCAGCGGGCTTCGAGCACGCCCTGCGAGCCGGCGGTAATTTTGTCGGCGCCGAAATCGAGTTTTATCTTCAGCCGGTTAGGTTTTATGGTTTCTATTTTCAGCGTATTGGTAAAAGCCGAACCGCCCACTGCCACGCTAGCTGTCCAGTATCCGGTGAGTGCGCCGGCGTCGGTGGCGGTGCGAAAATCGTAAAAACCGTTTACGGATTTTGTTTTAACAAGCTGCTGCACCTTTTGTCCGCGCGGATTGGTGAGGGTAAACACCACGGGAACATCCGGCGAAAGTTTGTGGAGTTTGTCTTCAAGTATGAAAGTCAAAAAGATGGAATCGCCCGGACGCCAGACACCGCGTTCGCCGTATAAAAAACCTTTGATACCCTTGCGTACCGATTCACCGCCCACGTCGAACATACTCAATGATAACGCCGATCCCCCGGAAAGTTTCAGATAAGACCTTTGTTTGTTTTTAGCAGCAATAATCAGGTAAGGTACTTTTTTCAGTTGTACCACGGCTTTTCCTTCGCTGTTGGTTTGCACCTTGTGCAGCTCCTGATTCTGGTAGTTCATGATAGTAATGGCTACTTCCGGCATAGGTTTGGCACTTACCAGGTCCACGGTATAAATAACGAGTTCTCCCGTAGTGCCCACTTTAGCAATTATGCCGATATCCGTAGCTAGGACATTGCGGCTTAGGGTTTTGCCGCGGTAGTAGGAATCTTCGCAGGGGTCATCTCGCTCACTCCAGTCGTAGTAATAGTAATCGTACTCATACTCATCATAATAATCGTAGCCATAATAATCGTAGTAATACCATTCTTCGGGTTCTTCATCACCGCTTTCATCCCAGGATGATTTCAGGTTTTCGTCATCGTTGCCTTCCTCATTGTTACAACCTTCGTAGGTGGAATATTGTTTTTTGATACTCAGGGTAACCTGATAGATGGCTCCTGGTTCGGTATTGATCAGCTCGGCCAGGTCGAGGTAGTAACGGTTCCAGGTACCATAATTCAGGATGGCGGCATCAGCCGATTGCAGGGAGATAGTTTTTTTCAGCACAATTTTGCCTACCCGGCTCAGTTCGCGCTGGTCTTCCAGGTCGTTAACCTGCAGAAACTGTGTTACGTTGTTTTCGTAAATTTTAAATATTCTGACATCCACGGCATTAAGGTTTACGGCCTCGAAAGGGAATATCAGTCCGTTGGTGCTTGGCAATATGGTTCCCTGGCCCAGCAGTCGGATATCGGGTTTAACATCATCGAAAGTAACTGTCTCGACTGATTTTGCATCCAGTTCTTTATTCTTATAATTTTTCACGGCCTGATTTACCGTGAGTTGTTCGCTGCCTTTGAGTTCCACCGGCGGATACACCCTGACAAGGTTGTCTTCTACAACAAATTTCAGGTCCTGGGTTTTTTCAAGGGTTATGAGGCCGTTCAGATCCTGGTCGGCAAGCAGGTAATCCGAAAACTGCAACCGGATGTATTGTTCGGGAGTCTGAACGGTTTGTATGGATAACAGTTTAAAATCGTTTAGTGATGGGATCGTCAGCTCCAGAGAGCCTTTGGTTTTAGAGTCAATGGCTTTGCCGTTCCAATTGATGGTAACAACCGAAGCTGATACGCCCCGGTTAACGCTGTCGATAGTGAACGAGAAGTTTTTTTTGGTGCTGCCCGGAAAAACTTTAACATTGAGCCTTCGTCCGCCCTGACTTGCCTCAAGCAAGGATTGCACATCGTCCGGTTCGGCAACATCGGCCAATACCAGCGAGCCGGTAACCTTTTCCCATCCCGGAACATTATAATCGTAAGCCTTATGATTATCAACACTGACCTCAAAGTCCTGTTTGGCAGTATGAAACTGGAAAACAAAAGTTTTCATGCTGTCGGGCACATTAATTATTTTATGAAGAAAAAAACTGGCCGTATATAGTTTGCCGGGGGTCAGTTTTTTTTCGGGCCGAAACTCTATTGTACGGGTATCTATCCAGTAAGTTTTTCCGCTAATGCCGGGCGAAAAATCAAACAACGCTTCTTCGACCGGTTGTTCAAACATGGAGGAATCCGCCAGGTCGAGATTCAGGCGTACCTTTATAGTGGATTCAGTTGAGATAACTCCCGATGTAAAAGCGGCAATATATTCTTTAAACGCCGGATTAATTTTTACCAGTGTCTGTGATCTGGATTTCGCAATAAAAAACACTACAAGAATTATGAAAAGGCCTATTACCGCAAACAGTAAAATTTTTTTCTTATCCATAAGTTAAATTATTAGAGTTGTTATGGGTAAAATTAAAAAATATTTACCGTTTTCTTTAAAACAACAAAAATTATTTTTTTAGCTGTAGTTATCAGAAAGTAAGTATCTGATCGGGATTATGATTGTCGTTTCTTTCAATGTATTCATCGTAAGTCTGATGATTGCGTTCCCTGTTGAAATTATCATACAATTCGGATTCGGGAACAACCAGGGGAATGACCCCAAGAAAAAAAATGACCAGAGCCGGGATAAGTATATTTATCAGAAATATTTTTTTTATTTCTTTCTCCAAAAAATGTTTGAAAAAAATAAGAAGAAAAAGAAAATTAATCCAGAAAAACACATTGGTAACGATAAGGATATTTTTCCAATCACCGATCTGCTGATAGCTGAGCATCAGGGCAACAAAACAAAAACTATGGATAGAGAGGGTAATGGCAAGAAAGTATTTTAACAGCCAGAATTTATATTCGATATTAAAGAATAATGCTGCCTGCAGCAAAGAAACGATGCTCAGGGCAATAAAACTAATGATACTGATCCAACAAAAAGTCCCGGTCCGAAAAATAACACACCCCACAAGGCATACAACCAACAGTATCAGAAAAGTAAGCTTTATTTTTTCAAAGATTTTCATCCATCACCATCTTAAAAAACAACACTTTATTGTTTTTTTTATGCAAAATTAATTAAATTTTATAAAATTGCAAGATTATTAACAATAAAAAACACACAATTATTATTTTCACTCAGTGGTACGTATTAATACTTTTTTGTACTTTTAATAAAAATTTTTGTCGATGAAAACACTAAAAAGAATTTTTCGTGTGCTGATACTTTTACTCCTCATAATCTTAATAGGTTTCGGAATTTTTCTATTTTATTTTACCCAAAAAGACTACCAGCCAGTACCAGTTGAAGAAACGATGATCTACAACCGCAAACCGGTACAACTTATTGACAGTGTGCCGCTGACATTCATAAGCTGGAACATTGGTTATTGCGGCCTCAGCAAAGAAATGGATTTCTTTTACGACGGCGGCAGTATGGTTCGCCCCGACAAAAACATGCTTCAGAAAAACCTGAACGGGGTTTTTGACTTTCTGAGCAAAAACGACAGTGTGGATTTTTTGTTGATACAGGAGATAGACTCCTCCTCGAGACGCAGCTATTACACCAACCAGGTATCCATTTTTGGCGAATCGGTAAAAAGCCATTGCCGCAGTTTTGCTACCAACTACCATGTAGGGTTTGTGCCGCTGCCCGTGTTGAAACCTATGGGAAAGGTTTTATCAGGCCTGGCGACATTTTCGAAATACACCCCGGAAATTTGTGAACGGTACGCATACCCCGTAAACTATTCCTGGCCTATGAAAATCTTTATGCTCGACCGTTGTTTTATGATGCAAAGGCACAAATTGTCATTCAGCGACAAAGAGCTGGTTATTATCAATCTGCACAACTCTGCCTTTGCCGATGCTGATTTGCTAAGGCAATACGAAACCTGGATGCTGCGGGGATTTTTGCTCAGCGAGTACGAAAAAGGCAATTATGTCATTGCCGGGGGCGACTGGAACCAAAACCCATCCGCGTATGATCAGCTAAAGTTTATATCTGGTTATGCCAAAAAAACCGGTATGCCCAAAGTGATGAAAGATCTTTTTCCTGCCTCCTGGAAATTTGTATATGACACGGTGCTGCCCACCAACCGCGACAACAATACGCCTTACCGGCACGGGAACACCCCGACTACCATTTACGATTTTTTTGTGGTATCGCCCAATATCACTGTTGAACAGATAAATGTTATCGACAGCCGCTTTGAGTTTTCCGATCATCAGCCTGTATATATGAGGGTTTTGCTTAATTGCGACCCAATAAATATCTGTGCCGACACGGTCAAAAGATATGTGACAGGCCTGCAGGATTCCATACAGAAACTAAATGAAAGGTACTGCCCGGGTTCCCTAAAGGCAAAGCCCCTCAGTCCACCACAAAAAAATCAGAAATAATACGGTCAGCAAATAGCTTTCCCTCATCAGAAAGTTGATAATTATCACCGTTTACCGCCAGCAGGTCTTTGTTCTCGTATTTTTTCAATATCTTTTGAAAATAGCCGGACTTTTCCGGTCCGAACAAGTCTCCCACTGCTTTGACGGACACGCCCCTGTTGGTGCGCAGTCCCATCAGCACAAATTCATTAAACTGCTGATTGACAGTTAACTCCTCCGATTCAAAAGGAACAGTTTTGTTGTTGATGGCGGCTAAATAGGCCTCAATATTATTTATGTTCCAGCTCCGGGTTTTCAGATTGAAAGAGTGTGCCGAAGGGCCAATGCCCAAATACGGCTTGTTTTCCCAATACATCGAATTGTGTTTTGATTGAAAGCCGGGCAGACAGAAATTCGATATTTCGTAATGTATATAATTATTTTCCGGCAGGTATTTCATCACATAGCGGTACTCACTGGCTCCTTCGGCTTCAGAAATCGGTTGCTTTTTCTGGCTAAGGATGAGAGTTTCCAGTGTGGTATTGGGCTCCACGGTGATGGCGTATGCAGAAATGTGCGGTACCTGCATATCTACGGCTCTGCTGAGATTTTTGCGCCAGTGTTCCTGGCCCAGGGAGGGCATGCCATAAATAAAATCTATACTTAAATTTTCCAGGCCTGCATCCTGCAGGGCTTTTATTGCATACTCGGCTTGTTCGGAAGTATGTATGCGGTTGAGGTATTTCAAATCCTCATGAAAAAACGATTGCACACCGATGCTCACACGGTTAATTTCGGAGTTTTTCAGCTCCATGACCTTTTGTGCATCCACATCATCGGGGTTGGCTTCCAAAGTGATTTCAGGATTACTATGCAGCAGGTAATTATCCCTGACCGTATCGATGATGCGTTTTACATCGTCAACAGCAAGCAGCGAAGGTGTTCCTCCTCCAAAATAAATGGTTTCGACCGTCTCGTCCAGGTAGTTTTTCTGCAACAGGAGTTCGTTGTGCAAGGCGGCGATAAGTTCATCTTTGTATCTCAGCGAGGGGACAGAATAAAAATTGCAGTAATGGCATTTTCTTTTACAAAAAGGTATGTGAATATATATTCCTGCCATAGGGAGAAGTATTGTTTACAAAACGCTGCTACTAATACAGGTTTCTAAAACTTAAAACTGATGCCAAGACTGGGCATAATGGGCAACTGGTCTATACGTTTGTAGGTTATCCTGTCAAAATAGAAAATATTTTTCCGGTTGTAAACATTGGTTACACCAAGGTTTATATCGAGCATCATATTTTTTCCGAAATGGAACACTTTGTTAAAAGACACGTCGAGTCTGTGATAATAGGGAAGCCTTCCGCTGTCGTATTTGGCATAGATAATACCCATGGTTCCGTTGTCGGTTGTATAATCGGTGTTGACACCGCCTGAAAAATCCAGTAATTCATAAAATCCCTGTGTTTGCGAAAATGGGAATCCCGATCCCAGGTTCCACCGCACATTGACACCCCATGTGAGTGATTTTCCAAAATTATAAGACCCCACTAAATTCACATTATGCCTGCGGTCGTAATGCGGGTAATATGTATCATAGCCGTCGTAACGATGGATAAAACCATAAGAATACACCGCCCAGAGGTATAGCGAACGGTACTCATATTTTAAGGTAAAGTCCACACCTTCGGCATCACCCTTCTCGATAATAAAATCTTTTTTCAGCACATCGGGTTTGGACGAATATTCGGGAGAATCATTATACACTTTGCTGCGGTTGATATTGGTCAATTGCGTAAACCATTTGTAATAACCTTCGATATTTAATGTCAGATTTTTCAGGATGTCGATTTCCACGCCCAGTATCACGTGACTGGCCTTTTGCAAGGCATGGGTAACCTCTTTGCCGTCAAACTCGTCCTGCAGGTTGTCAGGGCCCGAAAGGAAGCCGTAGAACAGGTTAACCACATCCAGGTCGGAGGTAGAGCTGATAAGGTTTTGCGCATACATACCTCCCGCCAGTTTGAACCGCAGGTATTTGGTAGCATTAAATTTCACGGCCAGGCGGGGTTCAGGCGAGAAGGTGGACAGCGAGGCGTATTCCTGAGCCCTGAAGCTTGGTTCTATGAGGAATTTACCAAGTATCCATTTATATTTTACAAACAGGGCAAATTCGGTGGTCGATTCTTTTTGTTCTATCAGCCGGAGAGCTGAGTTATAAAAATTAAAATTCGTTCCAAAACCAAGCACTTCTATGCCATAGCGCAGTTCGTTCTTACCCATGAAAGAAGTAAAGTTGAGTCCCAGGTTAAACCCGTTGATGCGGGAGGATTTGGGCAGTTCGGTTTGGTCGGTGAGTGAAATATTATAGGAAGAATAGGCAAAAGCGCCATCAATAAGCATGGAGGCCCGTGCGGGGATAATAACAAAGTTGGCTCCGGCTCCGAAAGAATTCCATTTAAAGGTGGCCACCTGCCTGTAATCGGCCCGATCGTTGAAATTGTATCCGTAAAAATTCACCTTACTGCCATTGGGTGCGTTCACAGAAATTTTTCCGTACAGGTCGGTATAGTTAAACGGCAGTCCCACGGTGTCCACATATTGGTATAACACTTTTGATGTTTGTTTGAGGTAAGAATTTTTAGCAGAGAAAATAAAGGAGGCATTGGCCTTGTCGTCTTCTTTTTGTTTAACGATAGGCCCTTCGAGAAGTAGTTTTGCCCCGAAAGTGTTGACGTCCACTTTTCCGCTCATGCGTTTTTTATTGCCGTCTCGGGTGGTAATATCCATCACCGAGGAGATCCGTCCGCCAAACTCAGCGCCAAATCCACCGGTATAAACATCGGCATTTTTCAGGATATCCGTGTCAAAAACAGAGAAGAGACCAATAGAATGGAAGGGGTTATACACTATCATACCGTCCAGGAGCACCTTGTTTTGGACCGGTGAACCGCCCCGGATATATAGTTGTCCGCCCTGGTCACCGGTAAACACCACACCGGGCAACACCTGAAGGTATTGCGCCAGGTCGGGGGTACCGCCAACGGCCGGTATGCGTTCTATTTTTTCGATATTAACCACATCTTTGGAAACATTGGTTTCGGTTTTCTTGTCCACGGCTTCGCCCTGTATGTTTACCACTTCCATCTCGATAGCGAGTTTCTGAAGATAGAGTTTCTTGTTCAGGTTTTCGCCTTTGCCCAAAGTAACGGGCATTTTCACGGTATCGTAACCTATGAAGGTAGCCATCAGAATATAGTCGCCCGGCGGAATTTGTGTTATAGCGAAAAATCCATTGATATCGGTAGTGGCCCCGATGGTGGTTTTGTGCAGATATACGCTGGTAAAAATGGCCGGTTCGCCGGTTTCTTTATCATAAACAAAACCCTTGATGGAAGCTTTTTGTGCTACAACCGACTCAAAGACCAGCGATAATAAAACAAAGAGTAAAAAATAGCGGAATCTTGTAACTATCATAAAATAAATATCAAACCCTATAATTTTGTCAAAATTAGAGATATTTTTTGGAAATATCTGAATAAAGAACAGTTATTTTGCGTTTATATTACTTAAAAAACATTATTTTCAAACAGTTTTTGCTTACGAACAAATTTTTCAAAAAAAACGGCACAAAAAAAAGACACCATGAAAAAAATCCTGTTTTTGCTGTTCATGTTGACCTGGTACCTGCCCTTAACGGGCCAGAACTTCTCATACCGCGCGGGTAAATGCAATACCAAGAGTGATTTTTGCCCCAAAATAGCCTTGTTTCACCAAACTTCCTACAATTTTGGGAGCCTGGGAGTCAACTCTGTCAATGTGGATTTTATTGTTTTTTGCAACCGTAATTATATAGCCAGCATACGGGCCGGGATCAATTATTTATCTTTTCCCCGTGCACATGCCGCCGGTGCGCCACTGGAATTCAATTTTATGATTGGCCGCGGGGCCTGGCTTTTTGAGGCAGGGCTTGGCGTTGACTATCTTTATTTTTACAAAGAGTACCCCAAATTCGAAGGAATAGTAAATGCCAATTTTTCCTATCTGGCCGCCACCGGGATGATTGGAGTGCGTTATGAAAGCATCAACGGTTTGTTTTTAAGGGTGGGATACAACCCTCATATTACAGTGCTGGGCTTCGACAAGGCAGAACCGCTGATAAAACACCCCTTTGTCCATATGGCGGCAGTTGGAATAGGATATACTTTCGACAATTAAATCCAAATTACGCATTAAAGATTTTCTAACGCGTAGCATTAGAACACTTTCTTCATAATATCGTGATTATTTGGTATTATAGCTAAACATTTTTAGGCGTAAACGACAAAGAAAATGTAATCCCGACAAAGAAAAATTGTCGGAAAACATTTTCTAAGTCGGGATAAACCCAACTAAAGCAATAGATTATATAACCGTCTGGGCAAGTTCGCACACTTCTATTGCTTAACTTGGGTTAAATCCGTTTCTTAGAAGGCTGTCTCAAAATACAATTTTTCGATGTTTCTCTTTCATTTAATCCTCTGTTTAAAAACATATTAAAGAAGTAAACAGTGTACTAAAAGTCCACAGAGTGCTTTTTAGAAAGTCCCGAAAACTGTTGCCCGATTTTAATGTAAAATTTTATAAATCATCTCCTTCATCAGTTCGCTGTCGCCCGTAGATGTGCCATCGTTATTCACTCCTTTGGCCCGCAGGTCGTATTCGCGGAGCAAACCAAACACATTACGGAGTTTCTGTCGTGGATAATTGCGGGCTGCAGTGGAATAATCGTCGATAAACATACGGTTTATAGACAGTACCGACGCTACATTGTTGGCAGATTTGTCGTCGAGATGATGGTATAAAAACACTTTGGAAAAAAACAAATACAAAATGGGAATTACCTTTACAATAGGGTTATCCTTTTCGTTTTCAGCAAAATATTTGATGATTTGGTTGGCTTTAAAAATATTTTTGCTTCCCAGGGCCTTTTGCAGTTCAAACACGTTAAAATCCTTGCTGATACCTATGTTCACCTCTACCTGCTCGGCGGATATTTCAGAACCCCTGGGGTAATTAATGATGATCTTGCTTATTTCGTTTACGATTTTTCCCAGGTCGGTTCCGAGAAAATCTGCCATCATCATCGCGGCCTTTTGCTGTATGGAATACCCTTTTTCCCTCACATAATTTATTATCCATGGCGCCACCTGGTTATCATAGATTTTTGCCGATTCGAACAAGACCGCTTTTTTTTCGACCAGTTTGGCAAAAGATTTCCGCTTATCTAACTTGTGGTATTTGTAACCGACCACCAATATGGTGGAATCCACAGGATTTGAGATATATTTTTCCAGGTTTTCAATATCTTTGATATCCTGTGCCTCTTTTACAATTACCAGCTGATAGTTCGACATCATAGGAAACCCCTTACATCTGTCCACAATATTCTGAATGCTGGTATCGCGCCCATACAAGACGTGAAGGTTGAATTCCTTTTCTTCGGGCTGCAGAAGATTATCTTCGATATAATCGCTTATCATATCAATATAATAAGGTTCTTCGCCCGATAAAAAATATACCGGATAATAGATTTTACGTTCGAGATCTTTAATTATTTCGTTATAGCTTTTCATGGAGCTTATTTATAATCGAAATAAAGATGTTTCACGGTAAGTCCGTTGTTAATGAGCTGGTTGAGTGACTCCACGCCGATTTTCAGGTGGTTTTCGGCATACATTTCCGTAACTTTTTTGTCGCTTTTCTGGGTTTTGATACCCGATGAAATCATAGGCTGGTCGGAAACCAACAACAGGGCGCCCATAGGAATTTTATTTGCAAAACCCACTGTAAACAAGGTAGCTGTTTCCATATCAATGGCCATCGCACGAATTTTACGCAGGTATTTTTTAAACTCGTCATCATGTTCCCAAACGCGCCGGTTGGTCGTATAAACCGTCCCTGTCCAGTAGTCGTGCCCCAACTCGCGGATGGAGGTTGAAACGGCTTTTTGCAGATTAAAAGCCGGCAGGGCCGGTACTTCCGGGGGAAAATAGTCGTTGGAGGTACCTTCACCCCTGATAGCGGCAATAGGAAGAATCAGGTCGCCGAGTTTGTTTTTCTTTTTCAGGCCGCCGCACTTGCCCAGAAACAGTGCCGCCTTGGGTTCTACGGCACTCAGTAAATCCATGATGGTCGCAGCATTGGCGCTACCCATACCAAAGTTCACGATGGTAATATCATTAGCAGTAGCGCTGGGCATAGCTTTGTTTTCGCCATTGATGGGAACATTAAATTTTTCAGCAAAAAGTTCGAGGTAATGATTGAAATTGGTGAGCAATATATATTTCCCAAAAGCATCCATCTCTGTCCCGGTATAACGCGGTAGCCAGTCTTGTACTATTTCGTTTTTTGTTTTCATCAGCAAATATTTTATGAGTAACTTTAAGGCAAAAATACAAAAATAATTTATGCTTCCGCTTAATCTTCCCTCTTACGAGTTTTCGATAACACCAGGAGCTTCCCCGAAAATTTTTGATTTTATCCGCAAAAAATATGTGGCCCTTACACCCGAAGAATGGGTAAGACAAAATTTTTTAAGGTTCCTGACCGAAGAAAAAAAATACCCGCCGTCGATGATTTTGCTGGAACAGACACTGAAAGTTTATAAAACTCAAAAACGCTGCGATGCCGTAGTATATGACAACAAGGGAAAGCCACTGATGTTACTGGAATTTAAAGCGCCCGAAATAGCCGTCAATCAAAAGGTTTTTGACCAGATTGCCCGGTACAACATCGCCCTCCGTCTAAAGTATCTGATTGTATCCAACGGCCTGAACCATTTTTTCTGTATTATTGATCCGGATAAAAAAACTTATGCTTTTCAGGACGATATTCCCGAATATCCGGCCTTATAATTTGCTGTCAATTAATTTTTACCGTAATTTTATACAAAAATTTTTTAAACACATGCCAAAGATAATTCGGAAAACAGTTATTTCAATAGTGCTGTTGTTGTGTTTTTCCAGTAGCTACGGCCAGCCGGTGCGGCGGTTTTGTCTGCCGGCAGGGAGCACCTCTCATGATTATATAAAGAACACTATCATCCTGAAAATAAAACCGGAGTATGCTTCTTTTTGCAAAAGCAAACACCTTGATTTGCCTGTTATCAATGCGGTTTTTCAACAGCTGGGCGTGAACAGTCTTGAAAAAAAATTTCCGGCTATCCGGCCACCGGCACAAAAAACCAATCTGCAGGGACAGCAATATGCCGACTTGTCGCGGATTTATGAGATAACATACCTTGCTTCCGAAAACATCGAGCAGGCCATCAACCGCCTTATGGCCACCGGCATGATAGAATATGCCCAACCACATTACATCATGAAGCCGCTGGACTATGTACCCGACGATCCGCTCATCGCCAACCAATACCACCTGGGCCTCATAGGTGCTTTCGGAGCATGGGATATGGTAAAAGGCGACAGCAATATGGTTATCGGTATCCTTGATTGGGGTGTTGACATTACGCATCCCGACTTAATTGGCAACATTAAATACAACTACCACGATCCCATTGACGGGATAGATAATGACAACGACGGCTATACCGACAATTACCGCGGCTGGGATATGGGCGAAAACGACAACAACCCCATGGGCACCATCTCGCACGGTACGTTTACCGCCGGCCTTGCTTCGGCCACCACCGACAACGGCGCCGGCATTGCAGGAACGGGATTCCAATGCAGATTTCTGCCAATAAAGGTGTGTAACGCCAATAACTTAGGCACCATGACGTACGAGAGCATCGTGTATGCGGCAGAACACGGCTGCAGCATTATAAACTGCTCGTGGGGCAGCACTTTTTATACCGGGCAATACGGGCAAGATGTTATTGACTATGCCACTATCAACCGGGGTGCGCTGGTTGTGGCCGCCGCCGGCAACGACAACAACACGGCTGTGTTTTTCCCTGCTTCCTATAATTATGTACTGAGTGTTGCGGCCAGCGACATCAACGACCATAAGGCCAATTTTTCGAACTATGGCCATTTTATTGATATCATAGCCCCGGGCGACAATGTGTGGTCAACAGGCATGGGAGGAATTTACGGCAGCTCAGGAGGCACCTCTTTTTCGGCACCCATTGTTTCGGGCTGTGCAGCCTTGCTGAGGTGCAAGTATCCTTCCCTTTCGGCATTGCAGATTGCTGAAAAACTAAAAGTAACAGCCGATGTCATAGACACCCTGCCGGCTAACCTGGCCTATCGCGATATGCTGGGGGCAGGCAGGCTTAATATTTTCAGGGCACTAAACGATTCGGTGCTACCTTCTGTACAGATGTTTAATATCAATTTTGAAAACTCGCATCATCAGGCCCTTGCCGACCCGGGCGATACTGTTTACATCACAAGCAACTTCATCAATTACCTGGCGCCTTCCACCGCCAATCTTACGATAAGCCTTACCTGCGCTTCTTCCCATGTTACCCTGCTTGATTCGGTATTTGTTGCCGGAAACCTGCCCACCTCAGGCACCATCAACAATAGTTCTGATCCGTTCAGCCTGCTCATAAAACCCGGAATAACACCAAACGAAAATCTGGTATGTAAGTTTACGATTACGGATAATAACTACAGGGCCGTTCAATATTACTACATCTATGCCAACAAGGATTATATTGATATCGACACCAATAAAATTGCCACCACCCTCACCAGCGACGGGGCGCTCGGTTACGTAGACGGGAATAGCTTGCAGGGCCTGGGCTTCAGATATAATAACGGCGAAACCATGCTGGCTGCAGGAGGTTTTATTGTTGGCCGTTCGGGAACACAGGTTTGCGATGTGTTATATGGTGATCCGGGCTTATATGACCACGACTTTACCGTAAAAACATCTATGGCCAGGGTATTTCTACCGGAGCAGGCAGATTTTGAAGGCAAGGGAATTTTTAATGATTCACTGGCAGGAACATCAAAGATAAATGTTGAGGTTACCCAGCGTGTCTTTGCCTGGAAAGAACCGCCTAACGACAAGTTTATCCTGCTGGAATACACCTTGAAAAACAAAAATGCCTATGCCCTTTCGGGCCTTTATGCCGGGCTGTATGCCGACTGGGACATTGATGGCAGCAGCACGAACCGCGCCGATTATGATGCCGAAACAAAAACCGGCTATAGTTACTCAATCTCAGGCAGCCAATATGCCGGCATAAGCCTGATTTCGTCAGGAACAGCTACACATTATGCATTTGACAATACCGGTGAAAATGGCAGTATAAATATTTCTGACGGCTTTACAAGCAGCGAAAAATATGTTGCATTGAAAACCAACAGAAATTCGGCTGGCATTTCGGGGTATGGAAATGATGTCTCGCAAATGCTTAGCTCCGGGCCGCATACCTTGGCTGCCAACGACTCGACCGTAATTGTATTTGCATTAATCGCCGGCGATCACCTGGGCGACATCCAAAGCAGCGCCACGGCGGCACATCAGGCTTATTTCCACACAGGGATAGTTTCCAATGAGCCATCAACCGCCGATGTAGTATTATTGCAAAACCAACCCAACCCGTTTAAAGAAAACACAAGTATCGGGGTTCTTGTAATGAAAAAAACTTTTGTGGAATTGTCGTATTGTAATGTTTCCGGGAGTACTTCGGGAATAATTTTTTCCGGCACTCTTGACAAAGGCTTTCATACTTTTACCACCGGAAACAATATTTCACCTGGAATTTATGTTTATACTCTTACAGGTGATGGGTTTTGCCTGAAAAAGAAAATGTGTGTTACAGAATAATTTTTACGAACAACTGACAATTTCTTCACACGCAACAAACTAAAAGAGTTATTTTTACGTCCTTATTTTGTAAACACTTGTTATGATATTAAAGATTATCAAAATATTTTTGTTATTGCTGGTAATAGTTGCGCTATGTGTTTCATGCGAAACAAAGAAAAATTGTGGTGGTATGAAGTACCACAACGATGATGTAAAGCGCGGATTAGCCCATTAAAAAAAAAGACTGCTTTTTCAGCAGTCTTTTTTTTCTCTTGTCAGAGTTATGCGTTTTCTTTTACCGGGGCATTTTTCAAGGTTTCGGTAAGGAAAGCCCAGAATTTTTCCACGGAAGGAATATTGACTTTTTCGGCCGGTGAATGCGGGAAGTTGATGGTGGGGCCAAAAGATATCATATCCCAATTTTTATAAACACCGCCCAGCAGGCCGCATTCGAGTCCTGCGTGTATGGCGCTGACATGAGGTTTTGTGCCAAATTGTTTTTCGTAAGCCAGCAGCATTTCTTTTAAAATCGGAGAGTCCATATTGGGTTTCCACCCGGGATATTGGCCATCAAAAATGCTTTCGGCACAGGCCAAAGAATAAATGCTGGCAAACATATTTTCGAGATCGTCCTTGGCTGTGTCAACAGAGCTGCGAAGCAGGGCCATCACGTCAATAACGCCGTCTTTTGATTTCACAATAGCCAGGTTGGTAGAGGTTTCCACCAGGCCTTTCATATCCTGGCTCATTCTGATTACGCCGTTTGGTGTGCCATAAATGGCATCCAGCAGGTTGTTGGTTGTTACATTGTCGATAAT
>ERZ795056.528-NODE-528-length-48116-cov-13.463245_pt1 | contig 48116 bp, 35 predicted proteins | sample MGYA00375140_ERZ795056 | MGnify/ENA primary metagenome ERZ795056 (study PRJEB30185, sample SAMN05720227) | activated sludge metagenome | isolation source: Anaerobic digester | place: USA | collected 2015-03-09 ...
GGATCTGCCATATTTTAGCTAAAAAAACACTTGACTTTTAACATAACAGGGGCAAAGCATCTGTTCCAGATTTTCTATAAATAACAATCTGGTCTCGACAAAGATGCTTTGCCCCTGTTTAATAAAAAAGTCGCTCGCGCCAGGGGTTTATTCAAGTAGTTATCCGCAGATGCCGCAGATGAACGCAGATGACGATTTCGTTGGGGCAACCCTCGCAGTTGCCCACAGCCATAGGGCTCGTGCCGGTATTGGGGTGCGGTAATGCCTATAATGGGGCCTCTGTCCCATCATTTAATTTTGATAAGGTAAACCCCAACCGCCTTTTGAGTCGATCAGATTATACATAAAATTCCTGAAATATATATTGCCTCTGTGATTATTGTTTTATATTTTGCAATAGTGGCACACCTTTTGACCTAACAGAAGCAGAGCAGATAACAAAAAATGACTGTGAATATAATTGTAAATAATTAAAATAAATAGAGTTATGAAACCATGAAAACAAGTGCCGTAAATTGCAATATTGAAATTGATGTGGCTTTGATGTCACATGATTTCTGCCGTATTTTGCATCATTTTCAGCATTTGTGTCTTAAATGGGACATGTTTATAAGTATCGCGCCGGAATGAAAAAAAAGAGCCGAAAAATTTTGCATTTGGGAATCAGAACCAATGGTTTTCGCCATACACTGGTCAAACGGGTGTTGAGTCCCTGGCGTAACTATCAAAATATGCTGGCCGCTTCGCAATGGTGGTCCGCCGCAGAATTGCAGGAATACCAATGGCAACGACTGCAAACCCTGCTGCGCCATGCCGGTCGTAATGTTCCCTGGTATCAGCAGCTATTCCGGCAATATAATATCAAACCGGAGCGCATCGCTTCTCCGGACGATCTGCAAATTCTGCCGATCCTGGAAAAACAAGATCTTCGCCGCCATCATGAACAACTGGCGGCACGTAATACTCTTGCGCCGTTCCTGTACCGTTGCTATACCAGCGGCACCACCGGCACACCTCTCACGCTGTACCGCGATCTGCACAATATTGGTTTTGAACATGCGCTGCTGCTGCGCCAGTTAGCCTGGGCCGGCATCGGCGCCCGCGAACGGGTGGCGGTGTTAAAAGGCGATACCCTGCCGGAACGATTGATCGCCAAACACATTTTTCATGTCTATAGCCCCGCCGATAACCGGTTGGTGCTGTCCTCTTTTCATATCTCCAGTCGCACTATCACCCATTACCTGGAGGCATTACGGCATTACCAGCCGGTCGCCCTGGATGGGTATCCCTCGGCCATTTATGCGCTGGCAAATTTTTTTTCCGAACAGCATCTGCACTTTCCGCTCAAGGCTGTATTGACATCTTCCGAGACCCTGCTGCCGCAGCACAAACAATTCATCGAAAAGATATTTCAATGCCGGGTGTATGATTACTATGGCATGGCGGAACGCGTTGCGGCAATCCACAGCTGCGAGCGGGGCAGCTATCACATTATTCCTGAATATGGTATTGTGGAATTACCTGCGGCCGATGAGGACGATTCGAGTTACCGCGAGATCATTGCCACGGCTTTGACCAATATGGCCATGCCGCTGCTGCGTTACCGCGTCGGCGACCTTGTGCAGGTAAATAATGATACGCCAGCCTGTCCCTGCGGTCGTGCTTACCCGGTAGTGGAGCGTATTGCGGGCCGGGCCGATGACTATATTGTTACCCCCGATGGCGCCCTGGTGGGGCGTCTGGATCACATTTTCAAAGGCAGCGCTCATATCCTCGGCGCGCAGGTGTACCAGCCGGATACCGGACATGTTATTTTGCGTATCGTGCGCGACGAAAATTATGTGGAACAGGATGGTCAACAGATCCTGAACCGCCTCAAAGCAAGGGTAAATGATGGTATGCAATTTGAGATTGAATATATTAACGACCTGCCGCGCGGCGGCCGGGGCAAGTTCAAAGCTGTGGTTTCGGATGTACAACCGTTTGCCGATGTTGCGGCGGGAGGGCTGAAATGAACATCAGCGTATTCGGACTTGGATATACCGGCTGTGTTTCCGCAGCCTGCCTGGCGCAGCTTGGTCATCAAGTCATCGGCGTGGACATCAGTTACAAAAAAGTCAGCCTTGTGCAGAGCGGCCGTTCGCCGATTGTGGAGCCGGAACTGGACGCCATGATCGCCGCGCAGGTGCAGGCCGGGCGATTGAGCGCCACCCAGGATACCGGCCAGGCTGTTAATGAATCCAAATTAGTTTTTATTTGCGTGGGCACGCCGGATGACGGCAGCGGCGCGGTGGATTACAAGCAGGTCGAGCGCGCATGCAGCGATATTGGCGCGGCGCTGCGTTCTCGCCAGGATTTTGTCACTATTGTGCTGCGCAGCACAGTGCTGCCGGGCATTGCCAGACGCAAGGCTATAGCCGCCCTGGAAAACAGCTCTGGTAAAAAGGCCGGTGCTGGTTTTGGTTTTGTGCTCAACCCGGAATTTTTACGCGAAGGCAGCGGCGTTTATGATTTTTTCCACCCGGCAATGACGGTGATCGCCGCCGGCGACGCCTGTTCCGCCGCAACCATGAAAGAACTATATGCTCCGATTGATAATAATATATGTTTTGTGGGACTGGACGAGGCGTCGATGATCAAGTTTGTCAACAACGCTTTTCATGCCGTCAAAGTGAGCTTTGCTAACGAGATCGGCCGGTTATGCAAGGAAATGCACATCGATACCCGCGCCGTCTATGATATGTTCATTCGCGATGAAAAATTGAATATCTCGCCGGCCTACCTGCAACCGGGTTTTGCTTTTGGCGGTTCATGTTTGCCCAAAGATCTGCGTACCCTGGCTGCGGCCGGTAAAAATTTAAAATTGACTTTACCACTGCTGGGCGCGGCGCTGAGCAGTAACGCGGAACATATCGACTATGCGTTCAATTTAATAACTAGCGGCGGCAAGCAAACGATCGGTTTTTTAGGCCTGAGTTTCAAGAGTGAAACCGACGACCTGCGCGAAAGTCCCTATGTTACCCTGGTGCAGCGCCTGCTGGCGGAGCATTACCGGGTACATGTATATGATAACAATGTGCAAATTAACGGACTGTTTGGTGTGAATAAGGAATTTGTAGAAAAAAACCTGCCGGACCTGGCCGGAATTTTTTGTACATCGGCTGCACAGGTTATTGCTGAAAGTGATGTGATTGTGATTGCCAATAATCCACAAAAATATAAAAACGATTTGACCGGCCTTGCCGGGAAGAAAATCATCGACCTGTCCTTTTTGGGCAATGCCGGTTTTTTTAACGCCGCTAAGGAGGATTATGAAGGCCTGTGCTGGTAAAGTGCTGATCATTGTACAGAATCTGCCGGCGCCGTTCGACCGCCGGGTGTGGCTGGAAGCGCAAACCCTGCGGGATCATGGCTATGCGGTTTCGATCATTTGTCCCAAAGCGGTGGAATATCCGGAAGGGTATGTCAGGATCGACAATATATCAATATATCGTTATACCATGCCGATAGATGCCCGCGGCGCAGCCGGTTATTTTATCGAGTTTGCCTGGGCGTGGCTGGCCACGGCCCTGTTGTCTTTAAAGGTACTGCGCCGGGAAGGATTCGATATTATCCAGGCGTGCAATCCGCCCGATACCTATTTTTTACTGGGCCTGATCTACAGGCTGTTCGGCAAACAGTTTATTTTCGATCATCATGATCTTGCCCCGGAAATGTACCTGGCTAAATATAACCGCCGGGGCGGATTTCTCTATAAAATGTTGGTGCTGCTGGAGCGATTGACCCTGCGTACCGCGGCTGTGGTGATGACCACCAACGAATCGTATAAAAAACTTGCGGTAAAACGCGGTCATAAAAACCCGCAAGATGTGTTTGTGCTGCGCACCGGTCCGGATTTGACCCGGCTGCAACCGGTTGCGCCGGATGACCGGTGCAAAAACGGCAAGCCCTTCCTGGTTTGTTACCTCGGCGAAATGTGCCCGCAGGACGGCGTGGATTACCTGCTGCAATCGGCCGCCTTTATTCAAAATGAGCTGCAACGGCAGGATATCCGCTTTGTGCTGCTGGGCGGCGGCCCGGCGCAGCCATTTTTCAAGGCAATGAGTGAAAAGATGGGCCTGGATGGAGTGGTACATTTTACCGGTCGAATTTCTGATGCCGAATTGTGCCGCTATCTTTCCAGCGCCGATGTCTGCGTCGATCCCGATCCTTATACGGAATGGTCGAACCTTTCCACCATGAATAAAATCCTGGAATATATGGTCTTTGCCAAACCCATCGTCAGTTATGATCTGCAGGAGACCCGCTATTCGGCGCAGGATGCCGCCGTTTATGTTTCCGATAACGATCCTGCCGAATTTGCGCGGCGCATTGTCGGGTTGCTCGATGATCCGCAGCAACGGGAGCGGATGGGGCAGGCCGGGGCTAATCGGGTCGGCGGCAGCATGTGCTGGCAGCATACACATATTGCTTTGTTGAATGCCTATAAACAGGCGGCTTGTAAAAAACAACGCCACAAAGAAAATAGAAAAAGGTTGTTTTGCCGCTTTAAAGGCAACAACAAAAGAAAACAGGAAAAAGTCCGGTCGGATAATGACTTTAAATACTCTGTTAAACTGATCAATGGATTGTTATAATTAATATTTGTAGAGTTGTTATGAAAAAGTGTTATAAATACCTGATTATATTGCTCCCTTTAGCATTGAGCATGTGCAGCCCGAAAAACCCGGTCGGTTCGGAACCTGAACCCCAATGGGTGGCAATGAACACCGGCCTGACGAGTCTGACCATTCAATGTATTGCCCCGGCGCCGGATCAGGCCAATACTCTATATATCGGCACTCTCGACGGCGTGTTTGTTAGCGAGAACGGCGGCAAAAACTGGCAAGCCTGCAATACTGGCCTGACTACGCGGGACAGTAAAAGTCTGGCGACTCATCCACAGAACGGCAGTCTGGTATTTTGCGGCTCGTGGGGCAGCGGCGTATTCAAATCTGCCAATGGCGGATTGAACTGGACAGCTGTGTGGAACAGTGAACAGAACCCCTTTATTGCCGCGGTTGCCTATGGCAGCAACGGCGTATTGTGGGCCGCAACACGCAACGGCTTGTACAAGAGCATCGACCAGGGTTTGAACTGGACCAAAGCTTACACGGACGGCATTGTTACCACAGTAGCCGTAAACCCGGCGAATGCAAAAGAAATTTTTATCGGTGTGGAGTACCGCGGTAATTTTAAAAGTTCGGATAACGGCAAAACCTGGCTGGCGATTAACGAGGGTATTTACTGGAATGATACCTATGGTGTATTATCCGCCACTGCCTTTGCTTTTAATCCGAAAAATACCGCTATACTTTATTTATGCACCGGTTCGGTAGATATTTACAAAAGTGTGAACGGCGGCCTGAGTTGGACGCAGTATCCGCAGGATGTGAGCGATTTTAAAGTAACCTCTGTTGCAGTTGACCCCGTTACCCCGGAAAATGTTTGGGTGGCGACCCAAAACCGCGGAGTAATGAAAAGCGCCAACGGCGGAGAGTCATGGACAGAAATAAATAACGGTTTACCAACTTTACAACTTAAAACAATTGGCGTGACGGGCGGTAATAATTCCGATCTGTTTGTCGGAACTATTGGTGAAGGGATATTTAAATACAGTGATTAAGGTCAGGGTTGACAAATTTTCAGTTTTATTATGTGCCGTGTTAGTCATTGGTTTTGGTTTGCGGCTGGCGCTGGCTCTGACAATGGATAATAAAATCAGTTGGGAAGACGAAAGTGATTATCTCGACCTGGCGCAAAAGATAAGTAACGGCGCTGGTTATGTGCTGGCCGACGGCAGCCCAACCGCTTTCCGGGCGCCGGGTTACCCGGCTTTTCTGACGCTGTTGCATCTGGGCGGATTGACCTCGCCGCTGGCTGTCCGGATAATCCAGGCGCTGCTGGCTACTATTATTATCTGGCTGGTATACCGGTTGGGTTCGGAATTGATGAACCGCGCCGCCGGTTTAACAGGCGCCGCTTTGACCGCAATTTATCCCTATTACATATTTATGCCGGCAACACTCCTGGCGGAGACCCTGTTCACAACCCTGCTGTTAGCCGCTGTATTATTGTTCCACCTCTCACTGCGCACCGGCAGGGGAAAACTGCTGCTTGGCTCGGGGACGCTGATGGGATTCGCTATACTGACCCGCCCGGCCGCCTGGGCGCTGACCGGCGGAATTCTGTTCTGGCTGCTGTTCATCACCCGCTACCCGGCCCGGCAGCGGTTAGGCCTGGCGGCGCTGTTTTTTATCGCCGTGCTGTTAACCGTCACCCCATGGATGACGCGCAATTATGTGCGCCTCGGATCCTTTGCCCTTGCTACCAATGGTGGGCGTAATTTCTGGCTCGGCAACAATTCCGCCGCCACGATCAACAGCGGCAGCAACATCGCTATGGATGCGGAAATGAACAGGATTATCGAAAATGCTGCCGGCGAAACCGCCAGAGAACGTATCTATTATGATGAGGCATTCCGGTATATCCAATCCCATCCCCGGCAATTTATAGTTTTAACGTTCAGCAAAGCGCTGGCTTTTTGGCGATGGACGCCGTCACCGGTAACGGATAACAACTATGCACGAAGCAATTTAATGAACTGGCTGAGTGTGTTGAGCGTTGCGCCGGTTTTTATTCTGGCAGTTGCCGGTTACATTCTGGTTTCGGCAGAACTACGTAGTAAAATTTCTTTATGGTTAATTATGGCATTATTTTATACAGCGATACATGCTTTATATATATCCAAAGTCCGTTTTCGTTTACCGCTGGATGCCTTTATGATAATGGCAGCTGCATTTACGCTGGTACAGGCGTCCGCTAAATTAAGGCAATTGGTAAAAAGAACGGCAAAAGTGAGTTGAATTGAATAACAGCTCCCGGCGCACTGTTACATAATAGCCGGGAGCGCAGGAGTAATGTTGCGCGAATTTGGTTACGACAAACAAATTCCGGGCGGATCGCTTCAGCCGGATGAAAGCAAAAAAAAGCTGAACCATGAAATCCGCTCGATCTCTCACGGTCTGCTGGGCTACCTGGCGATTTTTACCGAAGAGGTAGAAGGCAAGCTCTCGGAAGAGGATAAGGAATTATTGTCCCGCGTCAATTATTATTCGCATAAATTATCTGATTTGGTATTAGAATTGCTGTCTAAATACAATCAGGATAAAAATACCGGCGAAAATAATGACTGGAACACATAAACAAATTCAACCAAGAATGTGCATTTGAAAAAATTCAATTCAAAAAAATATCTTTTTGTTATTACTGCGTTTATACTTGTTTTTTCCGGGAAATCGTCCCCATCCGGGTATGCGGTGAAATTCCTGCAAAATACAGCAAACCGCATTGTTTGTGAAGTATCCTTCGATTCCATAAATGTAATTCAAAAACGGGTAGAAAATACCTGGTTTACCGAACTATCCTTACCGGGCTGCGCGTACACGGAACGGCAGCATCTACCCCGGCTGCCGGTTATCAGCTTATCGCTGGGGATTCCCGCCGCCGGTGAACCGGTATTGACCATACTGGATCAGCGTTCGGTTACCAGGGACGTTGGAAAAATCGTTCCGGTTGTTACCCCCGGTCAGCCCCAAAATGATCAGGATTTATTCAATCCCGTTCTTGCGGAAAACCTGCCTGCCGTTTGGCCCGAAACCGTTGCCGAAAAAGGCGTGGTCGGTTTTATGCGCAGCCAGCGCCTGATGCAGATTGAACTACACCCGGTTCGCTATTACCCGGAAACCGGTCTGACGCAGATTATCCGATCGTTGCGCCTGCAAATAGATATGCAAAATTCGGCGCAATCCCTGTCCAAAAGTTCCCGGCCTGCCTCTGGCGTCGGCATTTCGGAACCGCAATTTGAACCCTGGTATAAAAACCTGCTGGACAATTATGCCGAAAGTAAAGCCTGGCGCGCCACGGTTAGTGTTGAATCGGCTGCCGTCACTGCGTCCGGACCTGAAACTGCTCCTTATCGCTTTAAACTGTTAGTCGAGCGCGACGGTATATATGGCGTCACCGGCAAGGAACTGGCGGCCAAAGGAGCGGACTTGAATACCATTACTTTTTCAACCCTGTCGCTTTTTAATAAAGGAAACCCTGTCCCATTACTGGTGGAAGGAGAGGCTGACGGGGTTTTTGACCCTGAAGATCGAATACTCTTTATCGGCGAACATAATTCCGGCGACAGTACATACCTGTCCCTGTTTTCGGAAACCAATGTTTACTGGCTTACCTGGGGCAGCGGCGTCGGCGTACGCTTTGCGGAACTGAGCGGCGCGCCCGGAACCGGCAGCCTCGATACACTCACCTCGCGCCGCACACGGCTGCACCTGGAAAAAGACCTGTTGTATGACCGGCTGGTCTCCATGCCCAAAGAGGATGTCGATCACTGGCTATGGCAATTAATGCAGGAGGGACAGGAGTATCTGTTCCCCATTCCGGCAGACGGGCTGGTGAAGAACAATACAGTTCGCATCCGCGCGGCATTTCAGGGACTCACCCATCCGCTGGTCTCCCCGGATCATCATGTCCTGGTCAGCTTTAATCAAAATATTATGGGAGAACTGACCTGGGATGACCAGAATCCCGGATTTTTTGATACCGGTTATATCAACATCAATACCCTGGAGAGCGGCAATACCGTTGCTGTCAATGTACCGGGCGACCTGCCTGGCGTTGAACTGGACCGGATTTACCTGAACTGGCTGGATATAGAATTTGACCGCACTCTTGCCGCCGCCAACGACACACTAACATTTTACAACCAGGCGCCGGACCGGAACTTGTTGCGCATTTCCGGTTTTACTACCCCGGGAATTTACATTCTTAACAACGCCGGAACGCGCATTACCGACGCCAAGCAGATCCGCACCTCACAGGGCTATGATTTTTTGTTTGTCGACCATTCGCCTGCCTCTGCCTCTTTTACAGTAGCAGGAGAGAAAAAAATTAAAAAGGTCAAGGGCATTGTTGCCGCTGAAACCGCCAGTTTAAAGAATTTGAATAATGGTGCGGATTATATTCTTATCACCCACAGCAGTTTTAAAACCCAGGCGCAGCGGCTGGTGGCATTACGCGCCGCCGCGGGATTGCGGGCCATGCTGGTGGATGTACAGCAAATTTTTGATGAATTCAGCGACGGCATTTATGATCCCCGCGCTATCAAACGGTTTCTCCGTTATACCTGCACATACTGGCAAAAACCGGCGCCTGTGTATATTTTATTATTTGGCGATACCACCCACAAGCTGGATAAAGCGGTGGCCAGGAAGGAAAAACTCGCCTCGTTTGTCCCCACTATGATGGAATATACCACAACCTGGGGGATGAGTTCCAGCGATAATTACTTTGCATCGGTAATTGGCGATGACGACCTGCCGGATCTGTTTGTCGGCCGGCTGCCGGTGAACGACCTGGCTGAGGCGCAGGTTGTGGTCGATAAAACCATCGAACACGAGACCTTTGCCAATGCCGGGGAATGGCGACGCAACCTGTTAATGTTGACCGGCCTTGACAATTATTTTGAAGAGAGCGTCGATCATCTTTATAAACATTATATTCCGGCCCGAATGATCACCAACCGGATTGCCACGCTGGATACCTCGCGCTATTTTGGCACAACCGAAGATATGGCGGCATATTTCAATTCCGGGCAATCCATAGTTAATTTTGTCGGTCATGGCGGCGGCGGAGTGTTCTCCGACGCAGAACTCTTTCAACTGGAAGATGTTGCCCGTTTAAGCAACCAGCCGCGTTACCCCATGGTATTCAGCCTGACCTGCTTTATCGGTCATTTCGATAACCCGGAAGGCCCGTCATTAGCCGAGGAGTTATTGATCACACCGGGCAAGGGTATTATCGGCAGTTTCGGTTCTTCAGGCCGCGCTTACCTGCAGGGCGATTTTTATTTGAACAATGCAATTTTCGATGTAATATTCAACCAGGGCGGACGAACCCTGGGAGAAATAGCCACCCATGGTAAACTGGAAATGGTCAGGTTGACGAGGGGATTCTGGGATCATGTTAAAAGTTACAACCTGCTGGGTGACCCGGCGGCGCGAATTTATATCCCGGATGATAAGGTCGCTTTGCAACTCTCTTCCAAAACCCTGACCACCGGTAACCAGTTGCTCGTCACCGGCAGCGTGTCCGGTCAAAGCCAGGGCGATTTGATCGTCTCCGCTTATAATGACCGCGATTCCCTGCTGGTCAGCAAACAAGCGACCCTGCAAAGCAATGCTTTTTCCGTCAGCCTGCTCACCCTCAATTCACAAACCCGACAGGCATGGGGACAGGCAGGGGGCAAGGGTATTGTGCGCGCCTATTTCAAGAATAACCTTGCGGAAGCGGCCGGCGCCGCTACTTTTAGTGTTGATAAACCTTATATCACCTCCATGACTACCCAGCCGGAAAATCCCGGTCACCAGGAAGAATTTTATTTTGTGGTCTCTATCAATCAGGCCGACCTGAATGCCTCAGTCGGGCAGATCGATTCGCTGCTGATCCGCTGGTCGCAAACTGAAGAAACCTGGTACGATATGGGCCTGACTGCGCAAACCGGCAGTTTATGGCGCACCATGACAACGCTAAAGCTGAGCGAGGGGACAGTTCTTTACTACCAGGTCGCTGCGTTTGTAAACAGCAGCCTGGTCATTTTGAGCGATACCCGGCAGTTCCAGGTGGGTTACCGGCCTGATTTATCGATTGCTCCCGGTTCGATCAGAGTTTGGGGTGATGCTCAGACTTTGATCACCGCCACAATAAAAAACAACGGCTATTCCGATAGCGGCCCCTTTGTGGTCGGCGTTAGCATGAACACCGATAGCGGGTATGTCGCTATTGCCAATCCCTTGAATATTACCGGTATGGACGCCGATTCCGAAACCGAAATTGCCTTCCTGTGGCCCGGTTATAAACCCGGCCGGCATGAACTTGCCCTGCAGGTCGATGCGAACAATCAGGTCAACGAGCAGGATGAGGGTAACAACCGCACAACAAAAACCGTGTATATCGCAACGATTAGCCAGGGCAGTAACGGCGAGTTATACCTGCCGGGCAACCATTTTTATGTCAATATTCCCGCCGCAGCGGTGAATAAAAATACCTCGGTCGAGTTGATGGAATTTCAGGATAATATCATGCGCCAGGCTGCCGGCGCTTCTAACCTGGCGTTAATCCCCGCGCCGGAGGATACGCTATGGTGGGCGTACGGGATCGGGTTTGCCGATACCTCTATTGTTGCCGGTAAACCGGTTACTGTCGCCGCTTTTTATGACCCGTACGATTCGCTAACGGCTTACCATGCCGCCCGTGACGCTTTGAAAATTTATATCTGGAATCCGGTTACCCTGGCCTGGCAGGGTATTGCCGGCACGGATAATGTGCAGGAACATTATGTGCAGGCGCAGATGCCGCCCGGTTATTATACCTTTGCATTAATGGCCGGCAGCGATCTGGAGCCGCCGCAGATCAAAATAGGCCTGGAAGGTCAGCATTTTGCCGATGGCGATGTGATCAGTTCACATCCCGTATTTACAATCGCCGTACAGGATTCGGGCGGAGTGGATACCGGCATCATGCCGGTTAAACTTACCCTGGATGGCGCGGTGGTCGATCAAAATGAGGTACAGCAATTCCAGAATCCGCAAGTCCGCGGCCAGGTAACGGTAACCTGGGTGCCGGAGTTGAGCAGCGGCGATCATGATTTAAAGGTGGAAGCATGGGATATTAACGGCAACACCGCGGCTGTAGAGTCTGCATTCTCTATCAGCAGCGAGTTCAGCCTGGCCGCAATTGCCAATCATCCCAATCCTTTTGCCACGGAAACGGTCATCGCCTTTACCCTCACCGATATGGCCGACAAAGTATCGCTGGATATTTATACGGTCTCCGGCCGGCTGATCCGTTCTTTCGACTTTATCGACCTGGCCGGGTATATGGAACAGGACTGGGATGGTCTCGATGACGACGGTAACGAAGTCGCTAATGGTGTGTATTATTTAAAATTTACCGCCCAAAAAGGCAACAAAAAAATTGAAACGATTGAAAAAATGGCCAAATTAAAATAAGCTGATGATCTATAAACGAACTAAAAATTTTATTTTTGCCCTTTTAATTTTATTGGCAATTGCGCCTTGCAGTAACGCAGGCGAGTATGCCGCCGATTTTTTGCGTATCGGCGTGGGCGCGCGGGCTATGGCGATGGGCGGCGCTTTTTCGGCGCTGGCTAACGACGCGACTGCCTTTTACTGGAATCCGGCCGGGTTATCGCATGTGCGGCGCTATGCCCTGCATGTCGATCATGTGCCCATGTTCGACGGCCTGGCCCAGTTCAATACCGCGCATTTTGCTATGGCCCTGAATAAAAGAATGACTATCGGCCTCGGCTGGATCCGTCACGGCGTGGATGATATTCCCCGATATGGGGCATTACCGGGCTCGCGGCTCGACCGCCTGACCAATACAGCCTGGCGTTCCACCGGCGAACCGGAAGGTTATTTTCAGGACAGTGAAAATGCCGTTTTCTTTACCTTTAGCCGCGCGGAATACCTCGACCTGTATTTTAATATCGGCATGAACCAGTACCGCATTCCCCTGGAATTTTACGCCGGACTCTCCGGCAAGTACATCCGCCACAGTCTGGATAATAATAGCGGGGCGGGCCAGGGACTGGACGCCGGGTTTATTTTGCGCTTTGTCAGTGATAAATATGTGGATAAACAAGCCAAATCCTGGTTCGGCATTGCCGCCACCGCCCGCGATCTGTCCCGCACCAGCATAGCATGGGATACCGCTACTGAAAATAAAGACCTGGTGCAAACGTTATGGCTGACCGGAGTAGCCGGGTCGCACCTGGTTAACCTGCTGCACACCCGCTTTACCCTGACCTGCGACAAAGAATTTGGCTTTTTTGATGATTTCCGTTATGGCGCGGAAATGACCAGTTTTAAAATATTATCCATTCGCGGCGGTTATTACCGGGATAATTTTTCCGCCGGCGCCGGGATTATGTTCAAGAGCTATGCCATCGATTATGCTTTTATCTCGCACGACCTGGCCAACACCCACCGCATTTCCGGGTATTTTTCGTTCTAGAAAATATTTACGTTCATTAAGGATATATTCTGCTCGGGTCGGGGTTGTTCCCCCGGTCCATACAACAAGTCAGGACATATTGTCCTGTAAAAATTCAAGATCGAACCGGAAAAAGAGTTCACCACAAAGCAGCACAAAGGGTAAAAAGCGTAGATTTTTCTTCGTGCCCTTATGGTTTTATTTATTTTTTATTAGCTTGTTTGAGCGCAGGGCAGATAAATAGCAAACACCGTAACACCCGTTACATTTGCAAATTACAGTCAGCCGACATCAATTTTCCCCCCCCCATTATGAAAAAAACTGCGAAAAAGCACTTTTTTCTTGACAATAATACAACAATTCACTATCTTTCCTTTGTAAATATTTACCGCCACGCTGCAAACAAGGATTTGCAGTAACAGAATGGAAATATTTGCTTATTGCTTGGGAACGACTGTATATTATATTGAAGCGGCGCGGAATTGAGTGGGATAGGTTGTAAAGTTGTTGATTTACCATAAAGTACAACAGGGAGTAAAATCATGTACAAAGATAATGCTTTTTTACAGATTTTATTAGTATTATTGCTAACCAATATACCATTATATTGCCAAACTTGGGAAACTTATACCTGCAAAAACGATGTGCAGGACCTGTGCTGTGTGGATGATTATTGTTGGGTTGCCACAACTGGCGGCGTGGTAAAGGTGAATATCAATGATTTTTCGTTTGAAGAATATGATCAGGATGATTGGCTGGCTGGCAATTCTACCTCTACCATTATTGCCAACAACGACCAGATAGTGTTTGGATTGAAAGAACTTGGAATTACTTTATATAATGGAATAACCGGTAATAATTTTAATAAAAATAATAGTGAACTTATTGATAACCTTGTTACCAGTCTTGCTTTAGATACACTCAATCAAGTATGGATTGGTACTCAACAGGGAATATCAATGTATAATGGAGTAGAATGGCAAAATTATAATACGGAAAATTCTTTACTTGCTGATAATTTTATCAATGCAATTGCAGTTGATGAAAATAATAAAACCTGGTTTGGAACAAATAAAGGGCTTTATAGTTTCGATGGAGCAAACTGGCAGTCTTTTACTACATCAAACAGTGATTTACAATCAAATCATATCAAGGATATACGCTTTGATAACAATAATAAACCATGGTTGGTTACCACTGGCGATGGTGTACATTATTATAAAGACGAACAATGGATAAATTATACCAAAGATAATAGCGGCTTACTGGATAATTATATTAAATCTGCATTTATTGACAGTGAAGATAATAAATGGTTCGGTTCCGCGTATGGACGTGTATATCGTTTTAATGATGATATATGGACATTTTTTGATTCAACAAATTGTATTTTACCTTTTGATTCGACTTATTCAAAGCATTCACAATATCCATCAGCATTAATTAATGCAATTACGGAAGATAATAACGGAAATATTTGGGTGGGGGGAACCAGTGGATTATATTTTTATAATGGTACTGAATGGCGAAAAGTAACAATTTCCGGGGAACTGCAAACCAGTTGGATTAGAACAATTGCAGTCGATCGGGAAAACAACAAGTGGTATGGCACAAGTGACGGCGGCGTTTCTGTGGATAGAAACGGCGCTTGGCAAAACTTTAATACATCAAACAGCGCACTGGCTCTTGATTTAATAAATGACATTGCTGTTGATAGTACTGGGAATGTATGGATTGCCACCAACTGGGGAGTTTCTATTTATAATGGCGACAGTTTAAGGACGATAAATAAAGCCAACGGCGGGATGCCAATAACATCGGTCTTCTCAATAGAGGTAGACAGGGAAGGTAATGTCTGGTTAGGTACAGGGAATTCCGGTGTATATAAATTTGACGGCAATACATTTACAAACTATTGCGATCCGGACAATAAGCTGAGAACCACCATGGTTGTGGATATAGATTTTGATGTAGATAATAATAAATGGTTTTGTACCTCGGACAGAGAACCCTTTTTATCGCCCAATGCTTATGGGGTTGCCCGTTTTGACGATACGAACTGGCAATTTTATGATGTGACTGCAGGGCTCAATACTTCAAATAGCGTTCATGCCGTTGCTCATGAAGACAACGGTTTTTTATGGTTTGGTACTGCCAATGGGGTTTTTAAATATGATGGATCAAGTTGGACAAATTATAATACCGAAAACAGTGGCTTGCTTTTTGATTATGTTACGTCACTTGCAATTGATAAAAAGGGGCGTAAATGGTTTGCCTCTGAATGGTATGGCCTTTGTATGTATGATGATGAACTGTGGTATACTTTTTCAGCAGCTAATAGTAAATTAATTGGCGGGTATATTTATGATTTAGCAACGGATAAAACAGGAAACGTAATAATCGGTACTCATATTGGAGTTTCAATTTATAAAGATACCCAAACAAAAATTACAAATAAACCAAAAATTAATATACCGTGTAAAACCACATTATTCCAAAACTATCCGAATCCTTTCAATTCGGAAACCAGAATTCAATACCGGTTATTACATAAAAGCGATGTAAAATTATTAATTTATAATCTGCAAGGTCAACTTGTAAAAACACTTTTTCATGGTAACAATCAACCCGGGGTATATACCCTGCACTGGAACGGTCTTGACGACAATGGGAAATCAGTCCCTTCGGGGATTTATTTTTACCAAATAGCATTAAATGGACAAACCATAGCGACAGAGCGACTGGTGTTTTTAAAATAATGTATTTACTCTAATATTCTTTTTTATAAATTTTTACAATTTGATATGGGATAAAGTACTAATCAATAATAAATTTTTAGTGGGAGGATTTATTATGTTACGCAGGATTTTTTTATTCTTTTTTATTTTCATGTTTTTCTCTATAATATTAGCAGAAAATAAATTTGAAGCGCCGGCAGAATTTCAAAAGGTTGCCAAAAAATGGGCCGACAGTAATTTCCCCGGTAAAATTAACAAGGGTACACCTTACAATACTTTAGACGGTACTCAAAATTCCTGGGTTTTTATTATTAACAAAAAATACAAGGATATTGCTGATAAAGAACAATTACGAAATTCAATAAAAACATTTCATGATCTGAAAAAGGAAGCGGAAATAGAACTTGATAATGCAAAATCATGTAATGATTCTAAAAATATACAAAAATGGTCAAGCCAAATCACTGAGAATATGAAAAAAATGCGAAATGCTGAAGAATATGCGACCGTTTTTGTGTTTCAGGGAAAAGATAAACCTTATGTCGGAATGGCTTATAATGGTCTTCCTCCACATATTGTAACCTTTTATGATGTGGAAACCCAGGCTAAAATAAAATTAAATACAGATGACCCGGTTGAGGGAGATTACTATTTTCTTGGCTTTACTGATATGTTTATGGGATTTAAAAATAATGAAAAAGGCTTTTATGTAAACATGATGCAGGAAGATATAATTATTCCGGATACTTTATTCCAAAAAATAAAAACATCAAAAAGATTAGAGACAATAGAATCACATTCCCCTGAAAATAAAAAACAAAAAATAATGACAAACGAAAGTGGCGAAGTAATAATCAATGGAGTTCCCAGTTATTTCAGTGCAAATGGTGAATGTCAAGAACCTGATTTTAAAAATTATGATAAAGGGTGTGTTCCGATTTCGGTAGCAATGGTTTTAGGTTATTGGAATGATCACGGCTATGATAGATTAATAGATGGTGATGAAAATCAAGAAGAATTTCAACCAGGTAGCACGTATCCTGGTACATACAATTCAGTATTAAAAAAATACGTAGATGGTTATTACCATTTAATTGATAGTGAAATATACCCGGCAGGTCCCTTTACATTAGGACAAACCGCAGGTATAGAAGATGGGGAAGATGCTATTTTAGGTGTTTGTACTTATTCTAAATATCATAATTATTATGAATTTAATACAACAATATATGATGATTTTGGTGATTATGATGTTGATGGAAGCTGGGATTTATATTGCTCTGAAATTAATCATAATCCACCAAGGCCTTTTGTAATGAGTTATTCAAAATATTTATTAACCCTGGATCCTGTTTTAGTCGCTGAAATACTTTTTCATTACCCTGATTGGGAGTATGCAGACCAGGGGGGTCATGCAGTTTGCGCAGTTGGATATAAATATGTTAATTATGCTGCTGAACGAACTGACCGATGGAGACTTGTAAATATGAATGGAGGATGTCATGAAGATCCTGTGTATATGAGTGATAATCTGTTAGGTAATTCAGTAGGATGCGGTGATTCTGATATTGGAATCTTGCAAGTAATACCTGGCTATCTTTCAAATGCATGGAGCGGTGTTATAACCCAAGACACAACCTGGTCCGGTACAATAAGAGTTATGGATGATTTAACTTTTACTGATGGCACAATTCTTACGATTGTTCCTGGAACAAACGTTTTTCTTGAAGAAGGCGCTAAGTTAAAAATTGATAGTCTTGTGATTTCCGGGTCCGGTAGTGTAATATTCAGTGATGATGATTTAATGGGTGGTTGGACAAATGATTCCGAATTGGAAATTATGAAAAATATTACTATTAATACCGGTTCTACGATTTCTTTTAGAAATTATTTAGACGTAAAATTTAATGGTTCTGTTATAATATCAGGATCTCTTTCTTTTGGTAACGGTATTGCTTGGTTTAATAAAGATTTTATAATTGGCGATGGGGGTAAGGTATTTTTTTATAGTGCTAATATTTATATTCAAAAGACATTCCAGTTAAACGGGTATTGCTATTTACCTCAGAAAATTACATTATCCTCCGATGCAAGTTTATTTTTTAATGTTGAAATTGAAAAAGAGAGTTTAGTGATAGAAGGTTCTACAAATTCTTCTGTAGTATTTAATTCAAAATTTAGTACTAAACCAAGTAATTTAATTTATAGTGGGGATCATTATACTTTTGGTGATAATTTAATAGTAAATTTTAATGATAAATTTACATTAAATGATGGCGCCAATATTTCATTTGGCAACAATACTGTTGTTAATATTCAGGATACAACTATTTTAAATGCTGGTTCTTCATGCACATTTGGAGAAAATTCCGAGGTAAATTTTCATGATACGGTTTATTTGCACGGTACTTTTGTATTTGGAGAATATTCTACTATAAGTTATTATAATTATGCCTATTTTTACAGAACATCCCATTGCACCTATATGCCGCATACAACCATATATTATATGGGTGGTTCAGGTCATAGCGGCGAAGGGGAATTCTGCAGTAGTTCGATTGCATCTTTTCAGGAGCCTGCTACATTTGATCCAAATGCCTCATATAACTTTAGCACAAACTCAACTGTTACTCTTAATGAGTGTATCATTGATAGCGCGGCAACCGTCAATTTCGATCACGCCAATTTATTTGTCAACGACAGCCTGCTCGTCTATGGCCAGTTCTGGGCGGATAATTGCACCATCGATTTTGGCAACGATACCACCAAAGCCCAGGGCATTATCTTTGAGGGCGGCGGCGCATCGCTGTCCCGTATTACCGATAGTATCGTTCGGGATTGTATGGACGGCATTACCATCATCAATTCCAGTCCGCTTATAAAAACCAGCGAATTCTTTAATATGGAAAAACGCGGCTTTAACATCATCGGCATCGACGCGGAGCCGGAAATACGGCAATGCTATGTCCACACAACCGGCACCTATCCGCTGCAGATGCTGAGTGAGTCGGATCCAACCCTGGTGGATAACCGCTTTTACGGCATCGGCAAGACCGGAGCGCGCATTTGGGGCGCGGACGGGGTGTTCACCCGCAACGAGTTCCGCTCACAAACCGAGTCCGGCGTATTTATGTTTTCTTCCACCTCCGCGCCGCAGTTCTACAGTTTTGCCGATTCCGGCGGTAATATGTTCGATATGTCGCAAATCGCCACCCAGGCGGTATTTATCGGCGGCGGCAGCCCGCTGTTAGGCGATTATCCGAATATTACCGGCAATAACATTTTCAAGAATCGCGGCAGCCGCTATTACATTTATAACGACACGCCGGGTAATATCATCGCCGAGTTAAGCTGGTGGGCCAACGGCACCGGAACCGGCTCTTATTATAACGCCGATGGCGGCAATGTCGATTTCTCGCCCAAGCTGGACGTTGAGCCGCCGGCCGGGCCGTTGCTGTTAAAAGCAGCTGCATCGCCCTTTAATGCCGGTTTCGAAAAATACCGGCAAAAGGATTACGCCGGGGCCATGCAGGATCTGAAACAGATGTTGCAGCAGGATAAAACGTCCATTAAAGCCGACCAGGCGGTGTTCCGCATGGGCAAGGCCGCCCGCAAGATCGGCCGACTCGGTGAACTGGAAGCGTTTCTGGGCGATTTGAAAAAAGAAAGAGACCCGCAGATCCAGTACCACAGTCGCAACTGGTTATGCTACCTGTACGCCAGCCGCAACGATATGAAAAACGCCGAAAAGCTGCTCGATGAAGTCCCCAAAGGCTCTTCGTATGAGCGCACCATGCTGCTGGATATTTGTTCCTATTACGCCTCATTGAAAGACATGAAAAACGCCGAACGTATCGCGGGTATTCTGCGGGAACGGCATAATAATGACGTATTGGAGATGGAACTGGAAGCGGCCCTGGAAGGCTGGATCGACTTTACCCAGGTCAAAGGTCAAACCAAAGCGCGCCGCCGCGGAGTATCTATACCCGTACCGCAGCCATATATTGCGGAAGAAGCGGCCACCGCGTCCCCGGCGGATACTGTGGCGTTCCAGGCCGGTATTTATCCGAATCCATTTAATTCGTCGACGACGATTAATTTCAATGTCGAAAAAGACAGCCCGGTACAGATCGCCATCTATGACCTGCTTGGCCGCCGCGTGCAAACCCTGGTGGATGAGCGTCGTGCAACCGGTTCCTACCGCGCCGTCTGGAACGGCTGCGACAATACCGGCCGCAGCGTGGCGTCGGGCATTTATTTTGTGCGCATGAGGTGTGCGGCAAGGCGCAATCATTCAAAATTTCGTATATAAAGTAACAAGCTGGCAGTTTTTAAACGTGAAACGTGAGACGTGAGAAGAAAAGAAAATACAAATAACAAATAATTGCAGGAATAAATGTGCTACGCATCTAAAATTTAATAATATAGCTCGCCCCGGGGTTGTTCCCCGGGGCGCACAAGAATGCAGGGCATTGTGCCTTGCCGGGCCGCAGGCCCAAATCTGCGATCAGCAAGCAAGATCGCGCCGGGGTTGTATTCAAGTAATTATCCGCAAATAACGATTTTTTGTAGGGGCAACCTCGCGGTTGCCCAAAGATCGCGCCGGGGTTGCACCCCCGCGCAATCTAAAGCCCCCATAAAAAAAGAACGCCCTGGGTAATGTTCCCAGGGCGCACTTTCTTTTTCTAAAAAATATCTGAATCATTATACAAGGACAACTACTGCTTATTCCGCGCTGGCCGGCGCGCCTTTGCTGCCTTCTATGGATTGAAGCGCCAGGTATTGTTCGCCAAACTTTTTGATCTTTTCCATTTCCAGGTCGTACTGGCTATAATGCCGTTCTTCATCGGCCACCAGTCCCTCGAAAACCTTGCGTGAACCGGAATCGGCGTTTACGGAACATTCATTCGCCCATTTATTATAATCGCGAATACTGCCCTGTTCCATCTTGCGCGCCATTTCCAGCATGGCTTTAACATCGTGGATTTTTTCTACAGCGGCCGATGCTGTCATTTCCACTTCGCCACCCAGGAATAAAATACGTTCAGCGCACAATTCAACATGCCGCATTTCTTCAATTGCGGTTCTTTCAAAAAGCAGGGATAATAATTTATAACCCTGGTCTTCACAATGAAAATGAAAATACATATACTGATGCGCCGCCGCCATTTCATCGGCTACCGCTTTGTTGAGTAAGGTGATACTTTGTTCGTACATAAGTGTTTTCCCTTTCAGATTTCATTTTAAATGTTCAATTATGCATAAAGCAAAATAATAATAAAATATCAATTTTCAAATATTAATTCAAAAGTATTGCTCGGTTTTGCACCATCCTGGGCTGCGCCGGCGTTTTATAGCCGGGTTATCTCAGCAACAACATTTTACGGGTTGCATTGAAATTTTCGGAGCGCAGCCGGTAAAAGTAAACACCGGATGGAACTGGTTGTCCGGCGGCATTGCGGCCGTTCCAGGAAATGGTATGACTGCCGGCTTTAAGAGTTTGGTTCACCAGGGTGGTGATTTTCCTGCCCGTCGCATCGAATATCTCTAACAAAACATGCCCGTTATTCGGCAGTTTATAACTGATCGTTGTGATCGGGTTGAACGGGTTGGGGTAATTCTGATGCAATGCAAAGCCTTTTGGTTTGTGTACTGGATCTGTTTTTATTCCGGTCGTAAACGGTATGCTGAATTCCGAAGTGCTGCCGGAAGTATCTGTCGCGGTAGCGCATACATTCGGCCCGGTGACTGTTCCGTACCAGGTAAAGTTCCCGGTTTCATCAGCTATTATCGATCCTTCGTATATCGACGCTTCATCAAGGGTATCGGAAAAGATTTCCACTGTCCAGCCGGGAAACGAGGTGCCGGAGACATAGCTATCTGTTACCTGTTGTATTTGCGGCGGGGTGGCAATTACCGAACTGGCTTCGGTATTATAAAAAATCCCCTTGTTATTATGGTTCGCGATAATATTTTGTGTTATGGTATTATATCGGGTTGTATCGTGGGCAATTTGCACACCATAAGCCCCGTTATTGATAATTATGTTTTGCGGCCCGATGCAGTTTTTTCGTGCGCCATAATCCAGGTATACTCCTTCGGCAAAATTACCTAGGTTAAGGGTAGCGGTGAGATCCGTACCAATAAAATTCCCTGTTATTACATTATTTTGCGATTCCGTGAAACGGATAAAAATACCGCCCCAGTCATTACCGGAAATGACATTTGCAGCGCCGGATTCCAGGCCACCGATGATATTACCGGCGGCGCCGTTAATGCTGATACCGTAATCAATATTCGGCAAGGGCGCGTTACCGTCTTTATTGGTGCCGATAAAATTTCCAAGAATTCTGTTACCGCTACAACGCTCTATAGAAATACCATTACCTGTAGTTATGTTGCCCCGATAAGTAGACCCGGAGATTACATTCCGTTCGCCTGGGGAAATTCCACCAATTTTATTGTCTGTGGAATTTTCAGTAATTAAAATTCCTCCATAGGTATTACCAAGCGCTGTGTTTCCCGTAGCGTCGACGCCAATATAATTGCCGATAACTATATTACTGTCCGCTCCTGAATCGGCAATAATAATACCCCAGCCATTCCCGGATAAGAGATTGCGTTCGGTTTCGATGCTACCGCCAATAGTATTATGAGCAGCTCCATGAATCCTTATTCCCGTCTCGCAGCCGAGCGCTGTTATACCGGTAGCATCGGTGCCGATATAATTTCCACTAATTGAATTTCCCCTGGCAGTTGTGAATCGGATAAACACGCCGACATATGTAAAATGGTTTATAACCAGCCCCTGAATTTTATTGTATGCGCCGGTAATATAAAAGCCGTTTTCGAGAACATTGCCGCCATTGAGTTCGATTTCCGGCCCGTACAGATTCAAATTGCCCTGGTTAGTTGTTTGTGTCGTTGCATCAATAAAGGTACTGTCACTTTCCAAACGTGACAAGTCTGTGACCGGTTGTATTGTCCACACTCCCGTTTCAGGATTGTACCCGACATCAGTTTGTGGAATGTTAAAGATGATCGTATCGGCGGCCGGGTTGGTGTTTGCGTCCGTCAGCGCTTGCCGCAGCGAGCCGGGACCGCTATCGGCGGTGGTGGTTACGGTCAGTGTAACAGCTTGCGCCAGGGTGAAAAAAGTGCAAAAAAGCAGGCAGGCATACATAAAGACAGATTTCCGTTGCATCGTGGTACCCTCCTTGAATAGTTTGTGCAATGAACTGAAACTAATTGTTTCCCTGCGAGAGTCGTAGAATAGCGGAATTTAGGGATTGTTATTTGTTTTATTAAAACCTGTGGTTAAGGATTTATAGCCGATCTTTGGTTAAAACCTGAATACGTCCTGCAATCGGTTGAGCATTTTTAGTCTCCAAAATTCCCGGGTTGATTGCCAATATCACATCTGTCCAGGCGCACAATAATTCCAGCCGCTCTACTACAGATAGAGAGTGGAACCAGCGCGCTTTTTCTTCAATCGATTCGGCTGCTAAGGTATGAAATATTTCTCCTCTCATTAACCTTCCCTGAATAAAAATATCCGGGAGGCTGTGCCGCCTCCCGGTAAAAACTGCTACATGCAGCTTAATTGGTGGTAAATCCGGCGACGCGGTAGTTGAATTCGAACGATAAACTGCGGCTCCAGGTGTCGTCAAACATAGTTTTATAGCGGGTGCCGTCATCCGGGCCGACCGGTTTGCCATAGGTAAAGAACCAGTTAATAATGGGGCTGCCGGTAAATCCCAATGCAATCCAGTACCGACCGGGGGAGAGCGCCGGTTTCTCTTTAGAGAAATCGAAATCTATCCAGGTATACCCGGCAGAATATTTCATGCTGCCGATGGGCAGATACTCGCTGGTAATAATATAATCGCCTGGTTGGCCTTTGCCGTTATCTTTGTATATTTCAACCCACAATTGCCCGTCGCCGCCAAATTTGTGCAGCGCCAGGCCGACTTTATGTACCTGCATGGGCTTTTTCAGAATAAACGTCTGGGCGTACTGGTTGCCCTGCGTGGTTACGTATTCGGCGGTTTCTACCAAAAAGTTTTTACGCATTTCCATATCGCCGTTTCCGGCTTGCTGCGCCGGACCGCGGGTGGTCATAAAATCGAGATTCTCCGGGTATTCCAGGTTGCCGAACATGTAGGCTTTGGGATATTGCAGAGTTTTCAGCTTTTGATCGGAAACCGGTTCCGGCAGCTTGGGCGGCGGGGGTGTAGTGATCTTTGCAAAGGATGCTTCAACCGGCGGGTAGAACATTAATTTTTGCGGGCCATAGGTTTGTTTCTGGGCGTTCAGTGTTACCCTGTCGCCTCCCAGGGCGGCGTCGATCACTTCTTCAAAACCGGGCTGGTCGTCGTAACCGCGATCCTGGGTCCAGCGCACCAGGCCATCATTGGCGGTTTCGTTGTTATCGAGGCCGATTTCCACACGAATGAACCGGTTGCTGACATACAGCGCGGTTTGCTGCGGGTCGAACGGCACCCAGCCTAGATCCGGGAAAAACACTTCAATCCATGAATGGCGGCCTTGCGCCATGCGCATGGTCATGGTACCACTGCCGGTATTGATGTCATAAGGTTGCTTGAGGGTTACACCGTTGACGATCCGCGCCGGAATACCAACCGCGCGCATCAGCGCTGCCGCCAGGTGCGAATAGTTCTGGCAATTACCCTTGCCGGTTTCAAACGAATACATGGCATTGTAGCTTTGAGGTAACAGGACGTAATTCAAATGATCGACCACCCAGGTAAGAATTTTTTGCACAGCGTCGAATTCGGTTTTAGAGCCGGCGGTCAACTCCCGCGCTTTTGCAGCTATGCGCGGATCATCCGAAGGCACCTGCTCGGTAGACGTCAGGTATGCTTTATCGGCGGCCGACAGGTTGGCCGGCGGAAAGGGCGCGCCGGTCTGCAAGGATTGTAATTTCGTGGTATTCTGGGCAATTATTGATATTGTGGTCGTAATGGTATTGACCGGATTCTTCCATTCCAGTTTGATCACCTTGTTACCGCGTTTATCCAGGCTTTCTTTGCGGTCGTTTGGGGGCAGCGAAAAATCCAGGTTGAAATTTGTTATACGCTGATTATAAGTTGGGGAGGTAAAGGTAACCGGCTCTACAAAAGTGAGCGTCAGTTTTTTGGTGCCGGACGCCGGGGCGATCTTTTGCACCATCTGGTAATTGATTTGCGATTCCTGGCCGCCATTGATGAGGTAATTTTCCGCCAAGGTATAGGGAACTACTACCAGCAAACACAATAACAGAACGATTTTTTTCATTGTTGACTCCATAATTTATAAGCGAGCCTTTTAAGATAATTCCGCAATGTACCCATAAAACATATTTAATATACAAAATAGTTCTTTCAAGTCAACTGAAAAACTGCAAAAAGTTGATCTGTATCAAAAGAAAAGATTAATTTTGCCATTGAAGAATTTAAATATAAACCGGAGCTTTTTCATTTTACAAAATAATGAGGGTTCTATATGCTTTTCTGTGAGTAATTTTACCGGTTGAACCATTGTTAAAAGTATGAATGGCTCAATATGAACAATTTGTATTCAATTTCTTTTGAATATAAAAGACGTGGAAAAGTTTTATTCTTTTTCCCCTCTGCGTCCTCCATGACCTCTGCGGTTTCATTCTTTTCATTTTACCGCAGAGGCCGCCGAAAACGCAGAGAAAAGCAATCAACTAATTGTTATTGTTGCGTTTATTAATAGCAGTATGTTCTTAATTGAGTTTAGTTTAAAAATTAATTATATGGATGGCAGGCAATATTTGTCTTCAAACACAAGTTTAATGTTTTCATTGTGATTCTTTAAAAAAGTTGCATTAACCAGGTCTTTATAACAGATAGGACTGTATTATTGTTCTTAAATAGTGGGAGAATTACCCACTACAAGCAATATTGTGCCATATAAAGGGGGAAAAGGTGATCTAAAAGGGGACCGGACAAAAAGCCCCCACGCTTTTTGTCCGCTTTTTGCTCTTATTCCAGGTTTGCTGCTATGGGGTTATTGTTTTGAAATAAAACATCCATTTCACTATGGATAATGGTAAACACATCACCAGGCGCCATATCTTCCTGGATTTTAATAGTTGCAGCCAACTCGGAACTGTTGAGATAAATAAAAGCAATTTTGGCATCGACCTGAAGATGTAGCTGCTTATCTTTATCGCTCATTTTTTTTAGCGCGTTGTTGAATACGCTCATGTCCAGTTTCGGGAAATCGGATTTCAAACGCACCAGCACATGTAATGTACTATGTCTTACTCCTGGCACATCCGATGCTAGCGCGGCAATCCATCCTTTGGTAGCTGTCTGCATGATTTGTGATGATAGAAACGTGTCAAACTCTTTCATCTGGTAATCCGGGTACAGGGTTTTCAAATCATTTAGTAATTTTAAGGCCTGTAAGCGCACTGCTACATCTTTGTCATTAAGAGCGGTAAGGTATTTGTTGATGGCATTACGGGTTTCTGTAGATGGATTTTGCGAAAATCCTGCGGTAATGTTCAATACCATGACCAGGGTAATAATAATTATGCTTTTCATACGACACTCCTGTTAACATTTTCTTTTCCCGCAAGTGGTTTTATTCTCTGCGGGTTTTTAACTTTGCATAAATTAACAGGCATCTGGTTCGGGGAATTCCTGTATTCCCTGAATATGTTATTACCTGCCGCAGATTGCGACACTGGTGCGGATCATTTATAGCTTGCTGCCCGGCAGTGTTTTTTCCGCTTGTGAATAATTAAAAAAGTAAAATATTTTTGTAACCTTTTGCTTGCAACCGGGTTATAAGATTGGTATGTTATGACTCTAAAAAATGGTTAAAAATGGAACCCTATTCCGATAATGAAGTAATGCTCCTGGTGAGGAACGGCGACCTCGAAAAACTGGGCCTGCTGTTTGAACGCTATAAAAAGCCTCTGTTTGCCTATTTTTACCGCCTGGGCAGGGATTTGCACGGCAGCGAAGACCTGGTTCAAAATGTATTCCTGCGCCTGCTCAAATACCGGCACAATTTTACCGGTTATGGTGAATTTCATATCTGGATGTACCAGGTTGCCCATAATGTTTTTATAGACCATTGTAACCGGAATAACCGTTACAAGGCTGTAGATGATTTTAGCGGCTATGATCTGGCTGAGGAGGCTACCGGCGACTGTGAAATTATCAGGGAAGAGCAATTACAGCTTTTGGAAAAAGCGTTACTGCAAATGCATGCAGAAAAGCGAGAATTGTTGATTTTATGCAAGTATCAGCAATTAAAATATAAAGAGATAGGTGAAATTCTGGGCTGTTCCGAAAATAATGTGAAAATAAAGGTGTTTCGGGCGCTGATGGAATTAAAAGATATTTTTATGCAAATGGACAAATGTTATGAAAAATAATATTGAAGATCTGGCGCTGGCATATCTTGAATGCCGCAATGATCTTGATAAAAAGTTAGAAATAAAGCACAAGTTACTTGATGCGGGTATGAGCGGGCAGGAACTTGCCGAACTGGAAAAAGTAACGGCAGGGCTATCGGAATTGGCAATTCCCGATCCCGGTGAAAGGATGACGGATAATTTTTATACAATGCTCTCTGCTTTTTCTAACCGCCCGGCTGAAAGGCCGTCCGGTAAAGCGACCTTTTTACAGGGACTAGTTCAAACCAATGTCTGGCGGTTTGCCGCAGTGTTGGCTTTTAGTCTTTTACTGTTTTTTTCAGGCTGGGGCGCCGGGTACTGGCTGACGCCGAAAACAGATTATAACCGGCAAATAAACAGCATGAATACTGAAATTGCCAATATGAAAACCATGTTGACGCTGACCTTGCTTACTCATTCCTCCCCGGCGGAGCGATTACAGGGTATTTATCAGGCAGCCAGTTTGGATACCGCTCAAGATGCGGTCATTTATGCCTTGTTGCAAACTTTGCATAACGATCCGAATGTTAATGTGCGCCTGGTCGCGATTAAAACACTGCAACGCTTTGCTGATAAACCCCTGGTGCGCGCCGGGCTGGTGCAGGCGATCAGTACGCAGTATGATTCGCAGGTGCTGTTGTTGCTGGCGGATGTGATGCTGACGTTGCAGGAGAAATCGTCCGTTGCGCCTATGCAAACGCTACTGAAAACCCGGGTTTTAGAGTCCCAGGTACGTGAAAAAATTGAGAAAACAATTTTAACATTGATTTGATATGAATTTTTGTAACCATTTAGCAGTGGGTCGGTTTAGTAATATGAAACTATCAGCACCCTCCTGCAGGAAGGTAATAAAAATCAGTTAAAGCATTGAAAATTATTCAGGAGTTATACAAATGAAACCATATTATATAATAATTGTATTATTTTTGCTCATCGGTGGCGCCGGTCAGGCATGCGCTGCCTGGGATGTGGAAGGGGACTGGACGGCCAGGTTCAGCAGCGATAGCGTGCGTTTGTCTTTAAAGATTGAAGATGGCTTTTGGGATAAAAACAATTGGAATTATTCCAATGAATTCAGCAAGCGGGATTTTAAAAACCTGCAAATGGATTCCAATCAACCTTTTACCCTGCAGCGGGACGCCGGGATAATCACCTTTGAGGGCAAAAATTCCGGCAAAAAAGGCTTTGGGGTTTTTACCTTTACTCCCGATAAAGATTTCTCCGCATTCTTGCATAAAAATGGTTTTGGACGTATCAATGAGAAAGATATGTTGCTGTTATGCCTGGCCGATGTTAATACAAAATATATCGGGGAACTCACCAGGCTGGGTTATGCGGGTATCGAGGGCTCGAAACTGGTCTCTATGGCCATTTTTAACGTGAATATTGACTTTATCAAAAAGCTGCATTCCCTCGGTTACAAGGATGTATCTGTTGATGACATGGTCAGCTTTCGGATTCATGATGTAAGTATCGACTTTATTCAGGAATTGTCACGTTTGGGGTATACCGATATATCGGCGGATGATTTGATCGCTTTTAAAATTCACGGTGTTACCCCCCAATACATTAAAGAAATGGATTTACAGGGTTTTAAAAATATCCCCATGTCGCGGTTGGTTGAATTTAAAATTCACGATGTCAAGCCGGAACTGGTCAAAGCTTTGCATGAACTGGGTTATGCCGATATATCGCCTTCCAAAATAGTTGAATTAACAATTCAGGGTGTTTCACCGGACTATATCCGGCAGGTTCATGCCGCCGGATTCCGTGATCTGGATTTATCCGACCTGGTGGAATTCAAGATTCAGGGTGTAACTCCGGATTATTTAAAAGCCCTGGCTGATCTGGGTTATACCGATATATCCAAATCACACATCATCGAATTAAAAATTCAGGGGGTGTCGCCCGATTATATCCGGCGAATCCATGAAGCCGGCTATAAGGATATTCCTCTGTCCCGCCTGGTGGAATTTAAAATCCATGGCGTTAATCCCGAACTGGTAAAAATCCTGCGCGACCTGGGCAATACCGATATCAATCCCGAAACATTGGTCGAGTTGACCATTCAGGGAGTAACACCCGATTATGTCCGGCAAATGCATGCCGCAGGATTTAAAGGTATCCCCATATCCCGACTGGTTGAATTCAAAATACATGATGTTGACCCGGAATTGATCAGAACGATGCGCGACCTGGGTTATAATGATATCGAGCCTTCGCGATTGATAGAATTGAGCATTCAGGGTGTATCCCCGGAATATATCCGGCAAATCCATGCCGCCGGCTTTAAGGATATTCCCCTGTCCAGGCTGGTAGAATTTAAAATACACGGTGTGGAACCGGAATTAATATCCGCCTTGAATGAATTGGGCTATAAAAATATTCCGGCTTCGAAAATTGTCGAACTGACCATTCAGGGTGTTTCGCCGGAATTTATCCGCGGTATTTATTCAACCGGCCTGAAGAATTTATCTATGAACGATCTGATTAATTTTAAAATTCATGGTGTAGATAAAGAGTATGTAAAATATATTATAAGAGCCAAAGACGATGTCAACGTCTCCCCGCAAAAGATCATTGATTGCAAGATCATGGGGTTTTAATGTATATCAAGGCGTTACGCAACTGAAAATTTTATTATGATGGCCCTGGACTCTTTTGTCCAGGGCCGGGATTGAGGGGCTGGAAACCCAATATATTATATGCCCTGGATTGGGAAATCCGCCGGTGTCGGATCTGCGGTCCAGGGCCATCAGTCTTGGATCAATATCAAAAAAGAAAATCAATAGCCCGGTTGTTCATCCCCGCAGTACCGTATGCCCGTCTTTTTGCAGAACGAATAACGCCTTGACCAAATTTTGCTGTCGCAGCAGAATATAGTCCGTGGGCCAGGTTGAAACCACAAAAATACTGATACCGTTTTTCGCCAGTATATCGGACAGCGCGGCAATGACGCCGGTTTCGTTCAGATCATAAACGCCTTCCAGCTTGAGGCATTTCCAGTCCCCGGCAAACGAATAATCTGCCGGAATGTAGCGGCTGTCGCATACCACTGTCATTTCCCCGGCGGTGCGGGTAATGGAATAGAACTCGCTTTTCAGCGCCCATTCCGGGATTTTCTCATCCGCAGCGAGTTTCACAATGCCGAACTCGCCGCTCAGCAACAATAATTTAAATTTTCTTTTAGGTTCAGTCGATGGTTTTTGTATTTTTTCAAACATAAGCCGGATTTGTTTCCTCCCACTTTATTTCTTCTCGTTCCTAATCTCCTGAGACTGTGTGAAAACCAAAAAGATTGCTATAAAAAATGGAGCGCATCGCCTTTATGCGATGCATTGGGCCGCAGGCCCAAATAACATCTGAAACAAGAAAACTTGACGATTATTACATATAAATTTTATGTTATTCAACTAGATGTTTTTATTCAAACAATAAAGCTTTTCGAGGCCACCTGCGGCGGCCTGCAGTCCATAAAGGGCCTGTACTCCGGTTCCGGTAGAATCCGAACTACTTCGAAACGCTAATAACCTGGCATTTACATTCGTTTTCACACAGTCTGTCCAGATTAGTATCGGGATAGTTTAAGAATCTTCGATTCCTTGTTGAGCATTAATTTTTATGATGGCCCTGGACCTCCTTGTCCAGGGCCAAAATTGAGAGCGGGATTCCATCCCGCTTTGAGGTTGGAACCCCACTTTATTGTGCGCCCTGGATTGGGAAATCCAGGGCGATCGGTTTTATTAATTATTCTCCACCATTCCCGGCCAGGTCTATCTCTCGCTCGTTTGTAATGGTAAATGCCTTTAGCGATACCAGCGCCGACCTGGTTTTGCCGCCGTGCTGGTACACCAGCAGCAGGTTATCTTTATCCACCAACCTGTGACCGATGACAAAATCAATATCTTTCACTACTTCACGGTAATTGTAGCCGTCCGGTTGTGACAAACCGACGCTTTGCCTATCATAACTGGTCAGTTCACCATCCCCGTCGCTGTCCGCTGTAACGAGTTGGTAAACTATAGCGCGCACCGGGTTGACGCTCGCGCTGTAATTCTCTTCAACCAACAGATCGGAAGCAAGGATCATGTTCCGGTTATTGTCGAAAAGCCAGTGATTTTTATTATTCCTGCTGTCAATGAACAGGAAATTCCACGCCGAAATGCCGTAATCCTTGTAACCGGATTCCGAATACCGGTCGCCCGTTTCCAGCGGCAGCATAACCGCAGAACTACCTTCAACAGGTATTAGCGAACCCAATTGCCAGTGCACAGCTTCTTTCGAATCGGTTTGTTTGGTATCATAAACCTGTTCGTCTCTAGAAGCGCCGGAATTACCAATAACGCCAAAAAGCGCATACGCCAAAACAATAATCGCCAATAGTCCAACGATCAGCAGCAGGATGCCGTCGATTCGCCAAATGGTCTTGAAAAACCTGTTTTCTTCCATGTTTAATGTCCTGTATAATGATTTTTATTATTCCGCTATTTATTCCCGAAACATCCGCAGGGCAATATCAATTGTATATTCCGGGGTGGTCAGCGTCATATCGCCCCCGGACCAGAGTATGGTCTTGTCGTGAACCAGAGTTCCGCTTGCAGGATCAATCCATTCCACGGCATACAGCGCCGACGGCACTGCCTGCAGGGTCAGGGTGTCCTGCCAGGCTCCCGGGGTGACAGCTAGATGCGCGCCCCATTCCGGATCCATGGCGCCGTGACACAGGTACAGCGCGTATTGGGCACCCGGCTGCGCCAGGGCGCTGGAAACCGTATTTTCAGGCAGGCCGCTGTAACCGGTAAAGCGGGACATCCCGGCCAGTTCAAAACTATGTATATATTTTTTTAGAATTTGCTTTTGCGGGACAATTTGCGTCTGGGTATCAGCGCCGCCTTGTTCCTGTCCCCGGTGATATTCCCCGTTCAGGTTGATGAATCCCGCGCCGCCGCCGACAATGAACCACCAGCCCTCGGCGCGCACGTTATCGACCGTATAGGATTGTTTGACCAGGCTCATACCAAAATAATTCGATTCCACATCCAAGATCGGTTTATTGGCGCTGTAGTCTTTTTCCAACGCATTAAGAGCGGGACGGACATACTCGGCGGGCAGCCACTGGCACCAGGACTCGGCGGAATGATCAGGGGAGAGGTTTTGCACGGTTTGTCCCAGCAGGTGTTTTTTGGGCAACGGCGCTTCCGCAGCGATAAAGGCGTCTTTCATGGCCAGCAGCCAGGGGCTAACCAGGCTGTCGGGCATGACGTCGATGCTGCCGTCCGGTTTGCCCACCAGCGAAGGCTCGTCGCAAATATCATAAATGAGGTTGTCGAATTCGTTGAGTTCTGTAGTGATCTTGGTAATATAGGCTTGCTGGTAGTTCATTACATCCCGGTTGCGGGGATCAGCGGTGGTGTACAGTCCGCATTCTTGCGTTTCATAGTTGCCGACATTTTGAATATTGTTGCCGTGATACATAGCCATCAGCGGCCAGCAGTCCGCGTACATGCCGTTGAAAAATGCCACTTCGACGATAATATCTTTTTGCCGCGCCAGTTCCACAAACGCCTTTAAGCGGCTGAAATATTCGGGATTCCATTGTTCAAGGTCGAACTTGTACGATGGCTGTCCCGCTGCGGCGAGCGCCGGGTTGGCGCCGGTTTCGGTGGATTGCGTCCAGGGCAGAATTTGCCGTCCGGGCAGAGGCCCCAACGGATTGCCGGGTAAATACTTGTCCGGCGGCTCGAACATACCGCCGGGATAAATGCGGGTATGGTTCATGCCCTGTTCGGCAAGATAGTTTAAATAGGCGGTGTAATCAAAATCCCGGTCAATGACGGCGCCGTAATGGTGATCGGAGGTGATGAGTACACGGATTTGGCCGTTGACCATAAAATAATGCTGGTTATCTGGACAAACCGTTACCGGTCCGTAATTGATAATTTTGTAATGACAGGTTGATGAAACAACCACCATTAAAAGAATCCCCAAAAGGTTTTTACCATAGTTCATGGTACGCCTCTATGGAAGTGGTAATGATTTCAGGGTTGACTATTAAATATAAAAGAAAAAATGTAAAATACTACTATTTTCATGCAATTGCGGGATAAAAGCTGGAGCCAAGCCAGCGGGGGACAGTTGGAGCAGGGGGGCAAATGCGGTGAGAACCGATACCGGCTCATCTGCGAAAATCTGCGTTATCTGTGGATAATTCTCTTAAAAATGTTGTGCTAAAGGCACGACCTGCATGTCGTTTATGAATAAACCCGTTTTTATCAAAACAATCCTCAACAATATTCCGGTTATTGTTGAATCTTTTCGTATTTTTTAATGATCGCTACCAAACTCCGCAGCGCTTCATTGACTGATTTTTGGTCCGGAAAATAATCTAAAAGATCCGGATCAATCTTGACTATATTAGCGCCTTCCTCATATTGCCGGGCATATTTCCCGCGGATGCCCTGGCTAAAATCATACTCGGTCAGCATATCTTCATGTTTATTTTCTTTTTTCATATTGTATTCTTTCATTTTTACTTGCGCGCCGAGCGCTTATTATCCGAATTTGATTTTGGCGATCTGTGTGCACGACTACTATTAATCTATTCTTTTCTGAATATCCAAGCAAGATAAATCTTTCCTCATCTTCAGAATGTAAGGGATCGGATATAGTAATTGACATGTCATCCCGAAATGCAGTTCTTGCTTCTTCAAAGGTTACGCCGTGTTTTATCAAATTCTGTTGTGCTTTCTTTTGATCCCATTCAAAAAGCATTTTAAGATTATTCCTCCTGTGTTCTTCCGGATTAAAGGCAGGGCATGGGATTTATTTATTCCTATTCCTGCTTTTTCAAAAACGGCCGGGGAACTTGCGGCCAGCCCACCCATTGGGCAATATCATTGTACTTTTGGGCAATATCCTGGGCAATACTGATGCCTTTCTCTAGTCCCGCAACTGTTTTATGTAGACTAGAATCTTCATCGCCTAATTTTTCCATGATACTTTGTAGACTATGTAAAAGCCCTTTTTTCTTGACATCTTCTTTGCTTGTGCACTTTTCCACTTCTTCCAATACTGCTGCGGCATCCTTCAACTCTTCAGAGTCTTTAACATTACCTTTTTTTGCAATCAACCGCGCCAGTTCGTTTAAATTACCTTGTAAATTTATATTACATTCTTGAAAATTAAAGGTATTGTGAATTGAATTGTCAAAATATTCATTCCCTTGTCCACTTATGAGCGTTTGTGCAGTAATATTGTAATAGTTGACCGTATAATGCAAATCGATCTGCTGTCTTGTCTTATCATCAAAATAGGGGATATTTTCCTGAGTATGAGTCAAAATCTTACTATCCGGCAACCACAAGGGATTCTGTTTTTCCACCTCATCCAGTATTTGTCCGAAGCGTTCGACCCGGTATTGCAATTCCGGTTTGTTGCTTTTGTAGCTGTTAAAAATGTCGTTGAGGGTTTCTCTTAATGTACTGATGTACTCTGTTTTCCCCGGCCCTTTAACGGAGACGCTTATTGTGCGGTCTTCTTCCCGCACCAAGGCTATATTCCCTTTACCGTCTTCTAATATAACTCCATATCTCCAGACTAAATTTTTATTCCTATCTTTTTTTATTTCCCGGTTATGTCGCACAATAAAACGGGAAATTGTATTAGGGGGCAGAGGCTGTTCCGCTTTGTAGCGCAACATCAAGCTGTCACCAATTTGAAAAACAGGCAACGAAGCAGGTTGATCTTCCTTTAACAAATGCGGGATGATTAAACATTTATCTTTACCGTCCGTTTCATAAGCCAGTTCATAATGCATCATCAACTCGTAAATAAATTCATGTTTATCAACGGGATAGCGTTCGGCATCATCTGTAAACACCGTTATAAAATCATTCAGGGATAAAGAATATCGTTTTGCTTCATTCACCCAATTTATAATTTTATATACTCCATGACTTATCCATTCTGGATTTAGAACCAGGGTTTTAAATCTATCCATACCCGGGTACCATAAACATATTCCTAGCGCATGCAAATTTTTTAATAATTCTTCATTTTTATCCGACTTGTGTTTTCCGGTTATATTTATAAAATCCTCTAACGTTATATACTCTGTCCCTTTTTCCTGTTTGCGGTTGACAAACAGTTCCTCAAGTTCTTCTTTGACTTTAAAATAGTTAACCGGTATAACCTGGTTATTCCAGGATGGATTATTATTAATAAACTCTGTCACATTATTATGGAATTTTTCCAGAGCAATATTATCATCTTTAATAGAGAAAGTACAATAATCTTCAATTAAATATTTTTCTTTAAGAGAATTGATAGGAATATCGATGCTATGTTGATCGCGTTGGTTGACCAGAATAATTGCTTTTGAATCACCGCCAAAGTTTTTTATGTGATTTAGCCAGTATTCCAACCGGTTGCGCTCTTCGGTGCGGCCGTCATAGACGATAATATAAAGGCAACGCTCGGACAGGAAAAATTGATGGACGGCATGGGTAACGGTATGCCCGGCAAAATCCCAAATATGTATATTTATGTTTTCTTTTTTCAGTTTCCACAGCGTGGTATCGACGCCGGCCGTACTCTCCGCATCTGTAGTCATTGACGCCTTGGGATCGGTCAATTTTCTAGCCAGACAGGTTTTGCCGGCGCCCTTGTCGCCCAGGATAATAATTCGTGCTTCGTTGAGTCTCTGTTCACCCTCATTCTCCAATGCTTCCAAATAATTAGCTACTGCTGACGCCCCTTGTTCCTGTATTTCTTTTGGAACATTCATGCGCTTTATAAGAGCCTTTTGATTTATTTTAAATCCATTATCAAATATACTTTGATACAATCGTCCCCAAAAACTGCATCCTTCAGCAGCAAGTGCTTTTTGAAAGTTATCCCAAATGACACCATAAAAATGCTTAGTATTTATAGGATTTATTTCTTCCCTATCCCTAATTTTATTTAAATCATGTAAAATTCTAATTTTTAAATCTTTATTATTTCTATTCGCGGCATAAAATGAGTTTATGGCTGCGTTTATGGCTGTATTCCTAACTTCATTTACAGCGAATAAGCTAGAATCCCTTGTATGGGCAGCGGTATCTGCGGCAAAGTCTACAGCGGAGGAGACGTTTCGGGCATCAGTATCAGCCTCTACAGAATCACAAGCTTCAGATGCGTGATTTACAAATTTTTTTTTATAAGTAAAAGTTGAAAAGGCACTTATATCTAAAGCATAAAAAATAAAAAAGAGATATTTTTGTCTACTGTTTCTATTCCAAAAGTTAAAATGGCCGTGACTACCTAAAAATGGTAAAGAATACACTGCACAAAGCCAAGCAAAATAAACTATCTGTTTACTATTTAGGTATTTTAATTCTTTTCTTATTTTATCAATAAAAGTTATTTCATACATTTTATACCTTTCTTTTTATCCTTGTAATTTTTGTTAATGGATGTAAATATTATTGCCACTTTTAAAGTACTGCAATGTCAAGTGTTGGTTTTTAATATCTTCACCATTGCATCCCCCTGCTACTTTCTGTTTCTTTTAGTCATATATATAGTCATCGGCAGTGTAAACTGATCCCTGTGCAATCCCATTTTAAAATAGAAATAACTCGGTGTGGGGTAGCCATACTCTTGCGAGTACGCCGTGACGCCGCTATAATTAATGATTTCCCGGTCAATCAGCCAGGCCTGGATTCGGCCCTGCGGGGTTCTGGAAAAGCGAATTTGGAATCTGAAATTCAACCACCGGTCGCGAATGTCTTCCGTTTGGCGGTATAAAGTGATTTTTGCGGCGCGCTTGCCGGTATGAACGCAGGTCGATTGAATCTGTAAAGCGCCGGGCAGTATTTTTTCCATGTTCCAGATATTGCTCAGTTGATCGGATTCAAATCCGTCGTACACATTCATTTCCTGATCCGAATGACAAGCAATCAGGAGCAAAAGAAAAAGGACGGATATAATACCGGTTTTTCGCATGACAGTATTTGCTATTAATGGTATTGGTATAATGATTTACGCATAACATTTGTAAATATTCATTGTTTTATGTCGCCCTTGTGACAAGTGAGGCATATATAGAGTATCATTTATATATTGCAAAACCAAAATATTCAAATATACAGCAAAACTGCGCCCTGGTAATGGTAATCGTGTCGGATGCCGATAAAATAATCAATTATAACGGATAAATGCAAGAGATATTTTGATTTTTGTGAAATCTCAGCCGGAGGCTGGAATGATTTGCGCCAAGCCAGATGACCTGACGCGATGGCATCTTATTCTTAATCCTGTACTTCCAGACCGTTATCTTTACACCATTCCAGAAGCGCGGCTTTGGTACGTTCGTTTTCATAGTTGTACCAGTTTTGCAACTGATTTTCAGCATCCAACAGCGCTTTAAAACGGCTATAAGCGCCTCTGCTACGGAATATGCGTTCAACCTCGTTATACATGTCCGGCAGGTATTGCGCTACAAAATCAAAGACCAGTTTCCTGCCCAAGTCCAGGTCGTTTTTATGCGGCACGTAGACGTAATTATCGCCCAAAAATTCTTCATCGTCTTCATCTTCGCTATCATCGTCCGCAAACAGGTCGCCGCTGTCTATCACGTCTCCCCGGTAATGTATTTCCCCGGTTTTTTTGTTGATTACGGCATAATTTTCATGTTGCATACCGGAACTAACAAACATAAAAGCTTCTTCAAGGGTGTTGTAGTTTAACATGTTTCTTGCCTCTTTAAGCATTTTATTTCGGTGAAAAAGGTGGGATAGAATCCCAATCTACGCTTTTTACATTATTGTACGCCCTTGGGAACATCCCCAGGGCGAGCCTTAATTTAAATTCATCGCCCCAGACCAATAAATCCAGGGCGATGATGAATCGAAAGCTTACAGCTTTTCCAAAATCGCCGCCCAGCCGCCGCCGGGAGCCAGGTGAATGGTCAGTTTGTCCGCTGCGGAAAGTTTTCTGGTTACTTTTTTATAATCCGTAGCATCGCGGTCGGCGTTTACGCCATCCTGGAAGATGGCAGCGGTATACTCGCCGGCGCCCAGGAAGGAGCAATCGAGCGTGAGATCGCGGGGCGTCCAGTTGCTCATGGCGCCAATATACCAGGTTTCGCCCTTTTTACGGGCAATCGCTACATATTCGGCCACCTGGCCGTCAAGGGGCACGGTTTCGTCGTACATCACCGGGATTTTGGTAATGAAATTGGTGCATTCCTGCTCTTGCATATAAACAGTGGGATTATCCGACAGCATTTGCAGGGGTACTTCGTAAACCACATACATCGCCAGTTGGTGGCAGCGGGTGCCCTGGCTCATCGGCATAGAGTTGATCGGCCGGAAATTGGCGCGATTGGCATTACGCATAGCGCCGGGTGTATAGTCCATTGGTCCGGCCACATTACGGATAAAGGGAAGGGTTACATCATAACGAGGCACATCCTCATTGGCCCATTTAACATTTTCCATGCCCTTTACGCCCTCATTGCCCACCACGTTGGGATACGTGCGCTGTATCCCGGCGGGTTTAAAAACGCCGTGATAATCGACCATCAGGTGATGCTGCGCCGCCAGTTGAGCAATTTCAAAGGTCGAGGCCACGGCAAGCTGGTCATCGCGGTCAATAAAATCAATTTTAAGACCTTTAATACCCATTTGCTCAAACCAGGGGAACGCTTTGTCTTTTTGGGTGAGAATATGATACCACAAAGCCCATAGAACCAGTCCCACATTTTTTTGCTCGCCATAAGCAACCAGTTCTTTCAGGTTGAGAACGGGTATGCACTGCGTCAGATCGCCGTCTTTAGTCCAGCCGGCGTCGAGCAGGATATAAGGGATATTGTTCGCCGCGGCAAAATCGATAAAGTATTTGTAGGTTTCGGTGTTGATGCCGGCTTTAAAATCCACATGCGATATATTCCAGTCATTCCACCAGTCCCATGCTACCTGGCCGGGTTTGATCCAGGAGACGTCCGTCAACCGGCAGGGCGAAGCCAGTTTTTGCACAATATCGCAATTTAGCAAATCCGTATCCTGGTCGGCAATGATCACGGCGCGCCAGGGGAAACTGCGGGATCCGGTGGTTTTGGCAATGTAATCGGCCCTTTGGGTCGGAATAAAGTTCAGCCAATGCCATTGTTTGGGTTGAGATTCAAGAGGATAGGGGGCGAATACGCCTTTAAGACCCTTGCCGGTAGCATTCAAATCCATATTCAAACCCGGATAATCTTCAAGATCGGCTTCAATAATTTCCACTTTGCAGGGACCGGCATCTACCAGCAGCGGCAGAAAAGCAACGGAATCCCGTGGGAATTGGGAGAGAGGGATTTCCCGGTATAACGACTCGAAAGAAGTGTTGAACTTTTGACCGTCGCGGTAATCCCACTGGATGGGGATAAAGGCTTTGTGATCGGCGCTGAAATTAAAGTTGGCCTCTTCATTTTTGATGATGATCTCGCCTTTTCGTTTGGTAAAAAAGCGATACGCCGACGCGTCATTGTAAACCCGGAATATGACCCCCCAGTCCTTTGTGCAATTCAAAGTAAGCTGGTTGCATACATCTTGCACGACCGCCCTTTTATAAAACAGGGCATTAAATTGGCTGTTGATATTGGCGGTTTTCACGGAAGCGACCTTGACCTTTTCGCCCAGGATTTCACCGTTTTGCAATTGCATGGATATAACCGACGGCTCGATGATCTGTTGGCCTTTGAACTGTAAAGACCAGAGCAATTTTTCTCCGGCTGTGATTTGCAGTGTAATGCTGCCATCCGGGGACTTTAATTCGAACGCCTGTTGCTTTTGCGCCGGTAAAACCGAAACGCACAGGAACATTACCAACATAAGCAAACCGATTTTTTTTAACATGACCATACTCCTTTTGTAAACAAGTTTATCTTAAAATTTGATAATTGTTCTTTTAATCAGTAAAATGCTGTTACGCATTTTTCGCCACCGCTTCCATAAGGCCCTTGATATAGCCGATAGCAAACAATGTTCCCAGGTTGCTGTAACCGGGATGCTCGTTGCTGTCGCCCACGATGGTCGGCACATGGTCGGGACGCAGCGGGCCGTGGAATCCGACCTCGTAATAGGCTTTCATGGCTTCGTACATATCGGTTTTACCGTTATCGTGCCATTCCTCGCAGAAATGAGTGGTGTCGCCGGAGACATCCCGAAAATGCACAAAATGGATTTTATTGCGCGAGCCGAAATAGCGGATCGCGGCCGGGACATCGGTATCTTTTTGGCTGGCAAAGCTGCCCTGGCAGAAACAAATACCGTTGTAATAACTGGGATTCATGGCGATGAGCCGCTGAAATGCCTCGACGTTGGTGAAAATGCGGGGAATGCCGCGAATCTTGTCCACCGGCGGGTCGTCGGGATGCAGCGCCATTTTGACGTTATATTGCTCGGCCACGGGAATGACGGCATCCAGGAAATACTGCATGTTCTTCCACAGGTCGTCCGGGGTGAATTCGCCGTACTCGGTGAGAGAGTTGTCCCTGATTTGATCATAATCGAAAGCGCATACCAGCGAGCCGCCGCGGTTGACGCGCGCCATGTCCGTGCGCGCCCAACTGATCACCGGCATCCAGTTGTAGCAGATGGTATCGATGCCGATCTCCGCGCAACCCTTGATGAGGGTGAGCAGCCTGTCAATATCTTCATCGCGGCCCGCTACGCCAAGCTGGGCGCGACTCAGATTCACACCTTCCAGGACGCGCCATTCGAGTCCCGCCTCGCGGAAATGCGCCTGGGTTTGTTTCAGGTCGCCGCCGCCGCTGGTTACCGCGCCCAACACACCCATTTGTGTGGACAGTTTAAGCCGGGCGTCGTCGAATCCGAAAAAATGCGCCAGGCACAGTTCGGCCCACACTTTATCGCGATTGCGCTTTTTCCCAGTTTCCGAATTAGCAGCGGCGCTCAAGTCGGCGGCGGACAATCCCGCTAGCAAAGCAGTTTTTTTTATAAAATTCCGGCGCGAGTCGTTCATGGGATTTCCTTTTATAGATGAGTTTTCATACTTTTTGAGTCTCTTTACGTCAGTTTACTTCTCGATCTTAATCTCAATTACATAATCTCACTCCCAAACTCTGTCGCATAATCACACTCCCAAACTCCGATTTGGATGGGTGAGGGAGCAAGAAATTTTCATTTGCGTTCATCTGCGTAATCTGCGGCTAATATTTTTATCTTATGATGGCCTTGAACCCCCTTGTCCAGGGCCGGGCTTGGCAGCGGGATTCCATCCCGCCGTGGGGTGAGAAACCCCACTCTGTTTTGCGCCCTGGATTTGGAAATCCAGGGCGATCAGAAGGCTTTAGCCAAAACAAATTGTTATGTGACTAAAGTCAATCTATATTGTGTTCACATAACCACAACATAAATATAATGGCAATGAGAGAATATTATCTACAATGTTCTAATATTTGAAAAAGAGTTTCAAGAGTAATTTTCCATCCAAACTCCGGTTTGGATGGGTGAGGGAGCAAGAAATTTTCATTTGCGTTCATCTGCGTAATCTGCGGATAATATTATCATCTTTTCTTTTTATCATCTTTGGATTTGAAACGCGTTTGCCTGCAATCTCTGATCACTTGTTAAATATTGTTAGTCCGTGCGTTCTTTAAAGCAGAGATTTTATACAAATGGATTCCAATCAGGAGATTGGAATCGTAAGATACACTATAAAGAACAAATATAAAGCCGGTTCCCTATCCGAACAGCGGGAACCGGCTCTACGTTCTGTTAAAAAATTATTATTTCAATTCTTTACCCAACTCTAATGCCGCATTGGCCAGGTACACATACTGGGCGCAAATATCGATTACATATTCATTTTCGCCCCACAAAAACGGCCAGTCTTCCATGTGTTCCGGGAAATCCGGTTTCAGCACCAGCACGCCGGGCACCACGCCGCCTGCAATAAAGCTCAAATCCGCGCGATTATTACCGTAGGCGTATTTCTTGGAGCGCGTGCCGACGCCGGAAACAAACGAAACATTGGAATACGGATGACAGCCCAAAATATAGGATATGCCGCGCAGCGTATATTCAGCGCTAATGATTTCCGGGAAGGTTTTATGCAGCAGGTAATTGGTACATGCCCAATCGACAATGCCGCCGTTGCCGGCCCAGCCGCCCGTGCCAATGGTTACGCCATAAGGATTCTGTTTGAAAATTTCATCGTTTGCCGCTTTATATTTTTTGATATACGGCGCCAGTTTATCGCGGTATGATTTGTCCATATACGGCACGGCGCTGACCGCTGTTTCGATCATAAAGTTTGAGCCTTTTTCCATGGCCGGCCATAACTTTTCCTGGAATATATCGCTGTACTGCTGGTCTTTAGTGGCAATAAAAAGTTGCAGGGCGGGTTCCAGTTCCATAGCGCCGCCAAACCTGAACCTGGTCTGGGTTGGCTGGGGCGGCGCGGCTTGCTCATCCTGCCAGGCTTTTTTCGCAAAATTCAAACATTCTTCAGCCAGGGCGTCATTGTAACCACGCAGGGCGCGAGCGGAGGCGGCCAGGGCGCCGATGGATGCGTAATTATTAAAGGGGGTTTTATTGGTAAATACCCAGCGATCATCCGGGGTGCCGCTGCTAAAGCCGTCGCTCTCGTACAATTTGAGATTCGGATTGTAAACCAGGTTATCCGTAATGTTAACAGCGTCGCCAAGATGGTGGTATTGATGCAGGTGCGCTTCGACAATGGTGGTAGCGGCGCGGCCAAAGGCGCGATGCTGGGCGACCTGGGCCAGAATACCATGCTCAATTTGCTGCAAAATATCCGGGGCGCCGTCGGGATGGTGAATATCCACATAGCGTTGTTTCTGATCGACCAGCGTTTCATCGCGGTCGATCTTAAACTGTTCCCAGGCATTAACTAATGCGGTAATAGCCTGGCAATGCGAGCCGGTGCGAATGTCATAATCGCCGGCGTCGAACCAGCCGCCAATATTCAGGCCGGGGACGTGTTCGCCGGGCTGGTATTGGGTTTCGGTCGATTCGCCCATCTGAAAGCCGTCAAAATGCTGGTGATTGAGCGGGGCCTGGCGGGCGTCATCGAGATGCGCCGCGCCGTGCCAGACGCGATAGCCTTCGTTCACGAACATGTGATCCATTTGCACCGGGAACCACACATCCAGCGTCTGCTGCCAGGCATTATCAAAGATATGCGCGCCGATCTGGAACGGTTCGGTTTTGTGCGCGCCATATTGAATAGCGTACAAGCCCGGCTCCTTTACAGTCGTAAAATCAAAGGTAACATAATGATAGCGCAGGTATTTACCCCACTCTTTAACTGCGCCTTGAAATGCGGAAACCCATTCGCCCTTGTCGTTCAGTTTCAGCAGCGTCGCTTCTTTGAGGGGTTTATCGTTCGGATCCAGTTCAATGACCGCTCTTTTTTCCTGGTTCGGCAAATAACCCAACTGGGAATGGCCGATATTGGGGGTGCGCACCCAGTTCGGCACACGGTTCGGCGTTACCAGCCACTCGGCGACCTTGCCGGTTTTACCGGCGGGAATCAACTGGCGAACAACATACCAGCCGTTTTGCGCTACGTTACGACCGTCGTACAGGCCCAGTTCACCGTCGAGAGAGGTGATCTGGAGGCGGCGTTCCGGCGCTTCCGGCGCGAGGATAAGAGTTTTGCCGGCGGCAATCGCTTTCACTTCAGTATACTCGCCGCGGCCGCGGTCGTCATAGGTGAAATGCCCGGCGAACTGTTGGATCTGCGTGGCGGCGGGTTTCACTTCCATCGGCCCGGAGGGATACAGCGGGAAAACGCCGCTTGTGCCATCCATTAGGTAGGTTTTTTCCCAGTACTCGGTGGGCAGGAACTCGATGTTCAGCCCGGCGCGGCCTTCCAGGTTCTGCGGCAGGGGCTGGTCAAGTATTATACTGATGAGAATATTGCTGCCCTGCGGTTCCACATGCAGGCGGGAATCGAATGCCAGATCTTTGTAGCGCATCAGCACGTCGATGCTGTTGGTTTCTTTATTCACCTTGCGCTCGATCACCGTGGGGATCTGATCCCACTGCTCCGGAGTGGGTTTCAGGCGCAGCGCGCCACCGGTGGCAATACGCACGCCGTGGTGAATGAGCAGAATGCCGGAGGTCTTTTCGTCAAAGAACATGCCGTTATACTCGTTTTCGAATACCAGCACATCAAAGGCCGGCGAAGTAAAATAACCCTTGTCATTGAGTTTCAGGGCGTTATCCTGGCAGAATCCGCTACCGGACGATAGCGAGATTATGACCAGAAGGATGAATGAAATTAAAAACCTGACCTGTGATCTTGTTGCGTTTTGTTTCATCTTAAACTCCCAAATTGTGAAATGATTGATTTTCCCCCGGTGCATTTAAATATCAACGTGACCTGCCTTTGTAAAATTATGAAAACTCCCTGTTCCCACCGGACAAAACAGTAAATTTTTATTCCGGCCTTTATTTTTCAAATATTGCGTTAATATAAATAATTACAATAATTTGTACGGCAAACCTGCCAACCGATAAATGAAAAATTAATGCACTGTGTTTATTTACTTAATTTCCAGTAAAGATGCAAGAGGAAATTTTGGGGAGGGGAAAAGGAATAATGGTGCGTTTTAACCCTGTTCGGCAAGTTTGCCGTTCACATATTTGTGAATAATACTGGCAATAAGCGTTTGGTAAGGTACACCCTCTTCAAGGGATTTGGTTTTTATGTCAATAAAATCTTGTTCTGAAAGACGGATATTTATCCGTTTATTTTTAAGAAAAGTATTTCTGGCGTAACGGGCATATTCTTTTTTCTTTTCCTCAATATTTTCTTCCGATACCCATTCATCATTTTCCCAGGATTCGACCAGTTCTTGTTCATATTTATCTAATTTATTCATTACTATCGCCTTTTAGGTATTTTTGTGTTGCTTATCTCAATATAGCTTATAGTAATGAGACATATAGAACAGATTTACAAATACTTTATCTAATAAATAAACTTATTGTAGTTAGAACAACCGATTATATTTTTCTTTCAATGGAGATATCATTATTTAAAGCATATTTTACTTTAGGATCTTTAATCCTATAATGGACATTACCACCTTCTTGACTATATTTTACAATTAAACCTATCCTTTCCATGCCTACTACATAATTATTTGTAGAACCTCCAGTACCAGCTAATTCATTAAGTTTATTTTTAGTAAAATCATAATCATCAAGTGTTAGTAGGTGAGCAGTAAAACTATAAAAGTCCATTGTATTTGATCGTGCATTTTTTTTTCTTGGATAATATTCAAAATAATTAAAATCAGTTATAAATTTTTCTATTGCAATGGGTAAAACTTCAGATGTAATAAATTTTGATTCTGGGTTAGTAGAATATTGTATGTTAAATAATTTATCTAATAAATGCCATAAATCACGAGGATTCGAATTAGCAAGTTCAAAAAGTAATTCGAAGTTTTCTTTGGAAAAGTTACTTTCAAAAAGTACTTTGTAATCTATTATCCTTGAGTTTGAATAGGTGTTAAGCCTTGCATTTAACGCGTGTTCCAAATCAATTTTTTCCCATTGTAATTTGGGGCAATAGTGCTTTTGTGTTCTTACTTTTTTAAGTAAGAAGTTAAATGGAGTAATCCATAGGGAAACAATTAGTTGAAGTTTATCATTTAGCAAAAGCTTGTTGTCAGTTAAAATTGGTTCTACGAAAGAAGAAATATATTCTGCATCATTTTCTAATCTTGAATCTTCGTCTAATTTATCTAATAAACAGAGAACTCTATTATAACCCAGTTTTTGAACAATAGTAACTAAATCATTAATTAGTTGATATCCAATTTCAATATTTTGGAATTCTTCATCAATTGTTAATGGTAATTCAGGGAAATAATCTTTAATGTTAATTTTTTTTTCTAAAGGAGGTAAGGTTTTAAAATGTTTTGCAATGTATTCTTCTATAAATACCCCACCTGCAGTTGCCCCATAATTAATTATTGGTCTTAATATATTAAGGATTTTTATAAAAATTCTTTTATAGCAAGGAATCTGAATTTTCTCTATTTTGGTTTTCAATAACCTTTTAGAGACAATAGGAACAAAATTTTTAAGTAGATATGATAATAATACTTTATCATCAGTACAAAGTTTTCTTATTCTATTTTGATTGGATGACAATTTGTCAAACAATGTGACTGATATATTTGTTATTAAAAATTTGTAAAATTCTGGAAGATGGAAATTTTCACTTAAATTAGAGTAATCATCTATCCTGCAAAATAGAGTTGAATTTAAATCTGTATTTCTCATGAAGTCAAGAAGAATTGCAGTCTTACCTGTTCCTCTATCACCAGTAAGAAGAATTGTATTTTTTTCTTTATAATTTTGAATTATTGGTGCGTAACATGCTGGAGAAACAAATAGTTTTTCTTCTTTTCCTTTCTCGTTCTCAGTTGTGTATGTGGAAAAAGGGTATTCTGTTAATCCCATACTCTTATAAAAATCTTCAAAATTATTCATATGTTGAGTCTCTTTATTATTGTGTAAATTCTCTCTATATATTTATTATAATATCGTTAAATTAATGAACAAAACAATGAATTATAATCAAATATTTATAAACCCCTCTTTCTTCATAAAGAAATGTTTTTTTAATAAGTTAATTTACTTATATCAAAATTAATAAATCTATCAAATGGTATCCCTTTTACCGTTTGGCAACTCAATTTGGACAAGGTACTATATTATAACCGGAAAATACTATTTGAATCAATTTTATTCCTTTACACAATATTGAATGAATTTGGGGTTACCCATTGTATTATTTTATATATATTAATTTAGTATGATTTGGTTACTTCAACTAGTATTCATAGGGTATAAAGTATTTAATGATTAAAAATAATTTCCTGGCCCAATACCTTCATGTATGTTTCCCTCACGCAACAACCTGAATCCAAATATATGAGTAATAATATAAACAAACAATACACCTGATGTAATGAATAATAACATTATTAATTCAATTATTATAAATAATTTACCGATGAATAATTGATTAAAAAACAAACAAAGAGCGCCGATAGATGTAAAAATAATTAATATTAACCATATTGGAAATAAGCAATGTCTTCCTCTTTGAGAAGTTGGTTTATCAAATGCCCATAATAAAAGAGCAATGATTACTGCAGTAAAATCACACCAAGCATCATTCGATAGCAAATGAATTGGTGTTGTTATAATGGGGTCCAATTGAATAGACATAAAAATGCTCCTTTATTCAAAATCTTTTGAAGTTAATTCATGGATAATGTCGGATTCTTTTAACATATTATTAAAATGCTGGATATACTCTTTTGACAATTTTAAATCATTATATCTAATATAAACTTCTCTGCTTTCATTTGCTGGATGATCTTTTTCTTCTAAAAGTGTATCTGTGTCAGCGACAATAAAATGATAACGAGGACGTTTCGAAGCCCAGTATATTCTTACCCTATTGGAATAATCGGGATTTAATAGCAATTTTACTAACAAAGGGTTATCTTTTTTGAATTGTTTAATGGTTTTATCTTTCAAATCATCTTTTTTAAATATAATATTGATATGATAAGATGAAATATCATCTAATTTTTGTTTAATTTTATTTATAATTTGACCACAAAAGAAACTGGAGTCTAATTCACCAGCGACTATAAAAATAGATCTTCTAGATCGTTCAAGCATATCAATGAATTTACTTTTTGAATCAATATTTTTCGTATTGTTTCCGTATAATGTTTATTAAGAAAATATTTTTAGTTTAGGGCATGA
>ERZ795056.531-NODE-531-length-47981-cov-15.508451_pt1 | contig 47981 bp, 34 predicted proteins | sample MGYA00375140_ERZ795056 | MGnify/ENA primary metagenome ERZ795056 (study PRJEB30185, sample SAMN05720227) | activated sludge metagenome | isolation source: Anaerobic digester | place: USA | collected 2015-03-09 ...
TAGTTGTGGATAAAAAGCAAGCGTTAGTTGCCGGCAGGGCAGCCCCAAAATCCGGTCCCGACCTGAAATCTTGCCGGGCACCCTGAAATCTGGTTCCTACCTGAAATCTTGCGCCGGGCACCCTGAAATCTGCTCCCCACCTGAGTTTTTTTGCTTGGTTCCAGAAATCTGGTCCCCACCTGAAATCTTGCGCCGGGCACCCTGAAATCTGCTCCCCACCTGAGTTTTTTTGCTTGGTTCCAGAAATCTGGTCCCCACCTGAAATCTTGCGCCGGGCACCATGAAATCTGCTCCCCACCTGAGTTTTTTTGCTTGGTTTTTGCGGCCGGGTTTCTAAATTATCCCAATACCCGGCGGTTCCTCCTCTTGCACACGGATGGGAAACAGTCTTATGCATAAATACACCAGTCGGCTCCGGCTCCTCATTATTTTGTTCTGCGGGCTGGCAGCCAGCGCCCGCGCCCAGCTCAGCACTCCACTCCTGGAGTGGCGGGACGATGTCGGGGACACCACCACCCGGAGCACCGTCCACCTCCTCGCCCGGACCGCCTGGCCGGCGCTTGTGACCATCAACGGCGACTCCTGCCATCTCTACCGCACAGGCATCTTTTTCAGGAGTTTAGCCCTGCAGCCCGGTTCAAATCTGATCACCGCGACGGTCAAACCCGTCGTCGGCGAGGAGGCCCGCTTCACCCGCACCATCTTCCGCCGCGAGGTCAGCCCGCGCGCGGCCCTGCCGCTCTGGATCGACTCGACCTCGGTCCTGCCCGCTGAATCCGCGCTGCTGCAGAGCCGCGACCGGCTGCGCGTCAGCTTCATCGGCGCCAAAGGCCACGCCGGCTGGGTCGATTTCAAACCGGGCAAGCTGCGCCTCTATCTGCGCCGCACCGACCTGGCCGACTGTTCGCGCTACGAAGCGGAGCTGCCCCTCTCCCGCCTGCCCATGGACAAGGAGCACACCCTTCAGCTCTGCCTCAAGAACACCATCAAGGGGGCGAAAAAGCAGACCCTGCGGCGGGAGGCCGGGGTGACCATTCGGGTGCAGAGCGCGGAGCGCTTTCCCCTGCTCCAGGTCATCCGCGAGGGGGCGCTGCTCAACCAGAGCCTGGGGCCCGTCCGCCTCGGTCCGCCGGTGATCAGCGAACTCCCGGCCGGGACCATCCTGCAGAGCAGCGGGCGCATCGGCTCCTCCTGGCGGATCCGACTCGATGACGAGAGCGAGGGCTATATCGAAGCCGGGGAGGTGGAACCCCTGGCCGAGCCGGCGCTTCGGCCGGCCTACTATATCACCACCCTGGGCGCCGCGCCCGCGGCCGGCGTCGATCTGGTCACTATCCCGCGCCTCCAGCCCGTCCCCTTCTCCCTCCACCCCGATCCGGCCGGCCGCATCCTGCGCCTCCGCCTATACGGGGTGCAGAGTTCGAGCACCTGGATCACTCATCGTGAGGGGCTGCGCGTGATGGACCGCCTGAGCTGGGAGCAGATCGCCCCCGAGAGCTATCAGGTCAACATCCACCTGCAGGATACCCGGATTTGGGGCTACACCCTCACCGCCGGGCCCACCATGCTGGAGCTGCGCCTCAAGCACCCCCCCGCTGGCACCATCAAGCTGGCGATCGAGGCCGGCCACGGCGGCTCCAATCTCGGCGCGGTCGGCCTCTCCGGACTTTTGGAGAAGATGGTCAACCTCGATGTCGCCCAGCGGCTTGAAAAACTCTGCCGTGAGGCGGGCCTGCAGGTGCTGCAGGTGCGCGATGCGGATATTGATATGAGTCTGGGGGCTAAAAAGGAGAGGGTCGAGGTTTCGGACGCCGACCTGCTGGTCAGCATCCATGCCAATGCGGGGGGAACAGCCAACGGATATCTCGGCGCCAACGGCGTCAGCACCTACTACAACAATCCCTTCTGGGGTGATTTCGCCCGCGTGGTCTACCGGAGTCTTCTCGAACTGCCCCTGCAGGAGTTCGGCTGCGTCGGCTCCTTCAACTACCGGGTCATCCGCATGAGTTCACGCCCGGCCATCCTGGTCGAGCTGGCCTTCCTCTCCCATGCCGGGGACGAGGAGAAGCTCTTCCTGCCCGAATTCCGCCAGCAGCTGGCCGAGAAGATTCTGGCGGGGGTAACAAAATTCGCCGCATCCATGAGAGAGTAACACATCCGTCCTTGCGATCTACTCACAGCTGCCGGTCATCAGCAGCATGCGGCTACAAATCGAGCTTTCCCGGTCGCGCGTTCGGACTATTCATAATTTTGTTTTTCTCGCCAGAAAGGAATCTCTTTTTACTTGTATTCCTAACGTGGAAAACGTATCATTAAGTTAGAGGCTGTTCAACAAGTTATCACCCCGGGAGGGTACAACACATCATCCGTTCGACCGTCTTGAAATGACTATCAGGGACTGCCTGCCAGGCCATTAAACAGCTGGACCTTTTTGATTTGCAGGAGCGGCTCACGAGGATTTTGTCCGTTGAAGAGTATAAAGAATCATCTTAAACATGCACTTGTCAGTACGGGGCTGCTGCGGTTGTATGGTGAACATCGCCCGCTTCGTATCAGCGTGTTATTCTATCATGGCTTCAGGAAAACAGGATTATCCGGCCAAGCCGGCGGAAAAGACAACTTCTCGCCTGTTGAACTGTTCGAACGCCATCTGCAAGTCATCCTGAAATATGCCCATCCGGCTTCAATCCTCGACCTTCTCGGAGAGAGAAAAATCCCCCGTCATGCAGTAATCATTACACTTGACGACGGCTATGCCAATAACTATACTTTGGCTTTTCCGCTGCTGCGGAAATATGGTCTGCCGGCGACTATCTTTCTCACAACCGGGTTTATTGACCGGCAAACCTTTTTATGGACCGATTGGCTGGAGTGGGTGATCACCCGAGCTGACGCCAATAAATCTCTGCCGGCATGGGGAGAAACCAAGGTGCCCCTGCGGCTGGAGTCGGAAATCGACCGCAAGCAAACCATGCTAAATTTTAAATCCTATTTCAAAACCCTGCCTATATCCGCCATTCACTCCAGTCTGCTGGAACTGCAGGACCACTTGAACTGCCGCTATGCCTGGAGTGATCTGCCGCCGTCATGCCAGCCCTTGACCTGGTCGCAGATACGCGAAATGGCTGCATGCGGCCTGATCACCTTTGGAAGCCACACCGTTTCCCATCCTGTCCTTTCGAGGTGCAGTGCTGAAGTGCAGCGTCAGGAGCTGCAGATCTCCAAAAATAGAATTGAGGAGGAAACAGGCGAACCCTGCGTGCTGTTTGCCTACCCGAATGGAACGGCAGAGGATTATTCAGTACAAACCGTTGAACAACTGCGGGAGATCGGCTATAAGCTTGCGGTGACGACGGATCCGGGCTATGAACGGGCTGACCGGTTCGATCCGCTCCGAATACGGCGGTGGGGCGCAGACATCTCCGCGACGGATCTGGCCTTCATCCTTGCAGGCGGGGCCGACCGCCATGGGAGAGGCGATTGAAGTGGGCTCAACAATGATGGAATCACGGTGCAGCCGATGGTCCCGCACAGTCGATAATACCGGTCCTCGCACTGTCTCCGCCTTGTGAAATCAGAGCGCTGCATCCGTTGACTGGCCGGAATAGAACTTTTTCACCTTCATGAAGAAGAGTGTAATCATCCTCAGGATTATGCCTATTTGCAGCAGATTGCGCAGCGCGAAGCGGTTGCCCGACCCCCTGAAAATTTGCCAGTTGGTTCTGATGTAAAAGTCAACCATCTTTTGTGCCGCAGCAGAATCGTAACCGGTATAGGCAGCCGACAGAGCAGCAATCCTGTCCCTTATTTTTTGGCCATCCACGATTGAGAGAGGCTCCGGCTGGAATTTATCGTTGATTCTCGCGGGAATAAAATCAATTTTTTCAATACCGCTCCTGGATAGCTCAACCCGGAGCAGGCATGTCTCTCTCCCCTCTTCGTCAAAAACAAAATCTCCGAGGCTGTAGACGATTATCCCATGGCGGTACTGCTCGGTTCCCTGCAGAAGATGGGAATGATGCCCCAGGACGAGATGTGCCCCGGCGTCGACCAGCGCCCGCGCTTGTTTCATCTGGAAGGGAACGGGATATTCTGCGAAATCCAGCCCCCAATGCAGCGAGACAATTACTATATCCACTTCGGAGCGCAAGTGTCTGATCTTTTGCATGGCTCTGCGTTTAATGAACCAGGCGATGCCACTCTTATCACCACAGGCCGGGCGGGTATCAAGATTTGCAAAAGCGGAATAGGCGAGAAATCCGATCCTGATTCCTTTGCGTTTGACAATCACCGCCCGGCAGGCCTCTTCCTCGTTGCGGCCTGCTCCAACGTGGTCTATGCCCTTATCCTGAAGGAGGGCCAGCGTATCCAGTAGAGCCTCGTCCCCATAGTCATTCATGTGGTTGTTCGCGAGGGAGACAATATCAAAACCAGCATAGGCCAGCCCCTCAGCGGCCTCGGGTGATGCTCTAAAAGTGATGTGCGCATCCTGTTTACCGGAAACCCGGCCATGGGCCGATATCGGGCTTTCAAGATTCGCGAAGCGGAGATCGGCACCGGCAAGCACTGGCTGGACCTTCATGAAGGGGAAACTGGCTCCGTACTTGTCGATGGCCGCCCCGGTTCCGCGATTACTGGAGACCATGATGTCTCCTGCCGCTAACAGGATCACATGATCATTTTTCATCGGCTACTCTCTCCAGCCAGCCCTCTTTCCACCAGATGTAGCAGCAACGATCGCAGCCGTCCCATTCTCTGGTGGGTCCGCCGACTCCGTCGCAAAAGACTCCATCCAGGAGAACGACATTCCTGATTGCTGCCATTTTCCATCTGCGTTCATCGAAGGCCCGTTCCACTCTTTTAACAACCGTATAGGTTCCTCCGCAATACTTTTTCATGGCTGGCGTATAAGCGAGCCCCTGGAATTTGTTGTCCTCATTGAGAGTGCCCTGAATCTCCTTGAAGGATTTTACCCGCACTCGCTCGCCGGGTTGCAGGTTTAACGGGGCCATCACCGGGCCCGGGAGAGCTCTTTCACTCATCTTCCTGCGCCGCAAAATATGGAACCCTTTTCCAAAACGAAGTTTTTTCAGGAGATGGTAGAGGGGTCTGAACATGTTGATCCCCCAGCGCTGCAGAGTTCTCTTGAGCCTGTCACACCACGGCAGGGCTTCGGCAGCTTCTTCCAGAGAGTGTAATTGACAATCCAACATGGGGCCTCACCGAATCAGTAGTGGGATGAAGTGTTAATCCATTATTTAATAGTCGATAAAATGCTGATTCTGCAGACTCAGTTTGCGCCTGATTCTATGCCAGTTGGAACGTACGATCCCCTTCAGGAAACGTGTAATGCTCACCAGAAAAGGCAGGGGATCCGTACAGCTCAAGGTCGCAAATGATTTCTGCCCCCTGTACGTTTTGACCCAGTCCTTGAGAGTGATCTCATTGCGGCTGCGATATTGTAAATAGGCCGCAAGATCATCCTCGAAGAAGAACCACTTGACTCCTTTCTTGAACGAATCCGTTGGAATGCAGTCCTCACCGGCAAGATCACAATAAGCAATCCAGGGCAGGTCGACGCCGCTGGCGATGGCGATACCGACATTCATGGGTGCACGGCCGTCGATCTCGATCATTTTATAGATCCCATCCCGTGCATCACACTTGAATTCAACGCCTCCCATACCTCTATATTTCATCTCAGTGAAAACCTTTACGCCCAGTTCTGCAACCTCGGGCACCCAGTCACTTTGCTCCGCACAACCATAGCCGAAATGGATGGGATATTGTCTCAACTTGCGCAATGTCATCATCGCCAGAGGCCGGGAGTCCCGGGAAAAGCATGCATAGCAGGCAAAAATATCCGTTTCTGGCCCCGGGATCTGCTCCTGAATCAGGATATCGATCCGATCCTTGCCAAACTCCTCCAGATAATTCAGCAATTCGAAATGATCATGAGCTATGAGCAGTTTCTGGCCCATCCATTTCTGTTCTTGCCCTGCTTTATGCGATGCCGGGGGCTTGATGATGACTGGATAACAAAGGTCCTGACTGAGGATCGCCGCCTCTTCGCCTGTGCGGACAGCGTAGGCCCTGGGATGGGGGATCCCCCTCTGCAGGGCAAATTGCGCCAGCAGCCGTTTGTCAATAATGGTGCTGACCATATCCGGTTCGGGCAGACTGAAAATGAAATGATCCTGGAGTATGGTCTGATATTTTGAGAGAAAAACAAGATATTCATCCCGTGTACAAAGCAGAACAGGGCGTTGATCCTGCTTGCCGGCTGCATCAATCAGCTCGTGGAGCACAAGTTCAGGATCTTCGCTCATTTCATGGATTCGCACCTTTTGGTCACAAAACCGCGAGTAAAACGCGATCTCGTCGGGGTGTGAGTCGACCATAACAGTGCGGACCCCCCTGCTGCCAATGCTCCTGATAATGGCCAGAGCATTGATCGTTCTGCCAAAGACAAAAACTGCCGGTTTCTCTGCTCTCATCGGCTCGTCATCCAAGCATGGGTTTTTCTGCATTCTCGTGGAACGTGCGCGTACGCCTGATCGGGAGGCCGAAAAAGCGCTGTGTGGAGACCGTTTTTTCTTTTCTGAATCCCAGGGTTGCGAGTGCTTCTTCGTTCATGGATACTGTGCCATTCAGCCTGGCGAAAACAGTGGTATAATTGGTTTGCCCCAGGGTATCGCCGATCTGTTCAAAAACACGCCTTGTGTCAAGGCCATCCCCTGTCGCAGCCAGGGTGCCAAACTCGAGCAGGGCCAGATCGGTCTCCCTCAGTGACAGCAAGCCGGATGCATCAGGCTCTCTTGACAGCCAGAAATAACTGACTAAAACCCCGTCCCGCCAGACCAAATAACATAGCTCACGCTGCAGCCTTTCCCCAAGCTCTTTCAGGTTTCTGGATTGCATGGCCACTGCGAGCAGATCGAGATCGGATTCCTCCGCTTTCCTGCAAACCAGACCCTCCTCCTCATTGCCAGCACGCGCGCCATCCAGTGTTTTATAAAAAATCGTTTCCTTGCTGTGACGGAAAGAGGAGGTAAAGGCGGCCGCCCTTTGGTTTGCCATTTGGGAAAGCGAGTCCTTGACTGTATAAAACCCTTTTACAAGGGTATTATAAGAGCTGTTTTTTTTCAGCGCCGTGGAGAGGGCATACCGAAGATGGCAGACAAAAGGCACCGGCTTTGAGCGATCGCCACAAAGGATATTATACTGATGGACAGGCACAGAGGCCATCTCCTGCTTGTAGCGTTCCTCGCCGCGGCCGATATCAAAACAGCTGATCCGGGATTCCCCAAAGAGGGACTCGAGGATCCTGTAAAAAAGTATAATCCCCGGGGCATAAGCATAGTAGGCCGGGTCGTAGGTGGTCTTGAGCCCGAAGAGGATAGAATGCAAACACAGGCCGTACATATAGGCGACCGGCCGCCCGCCGATGTTCAGACAGTAGAGAACGACGTGGCCCTTTCTGCTGAAAGCCTTCGCAATTTCATAATAGAAATCCGCAGCAAGTTCTTCCCCTTTCCACGTATGCTTGTAAAATTCGAAAAAAAGATCCAAATGCCTTTTCATTTCCGCGTATTCTGTAATCGGCACCAGAGCAAGAGAACCCAGATTTTCAGCTCTTTTAATTTTCCTTCTGAACTCTTTTTGCGTTTTGGCAGGGATGCGCTCCTGATGGTTCTCCCAGGGAATATCCGTCGCAACGCACCAGCTTCGGGAAAGGTAGAACTGGTGATAAAAGAGTCCCCTCTTGCGGCACGAAGCGATAAAGTGGTCATAACGCTGCTCCTGAATGCGGCTCTCCTTGAATTCCAGAAGGTCCCACATCGACCGGTTTTTCTTCAGATGATCAAGGATGCACTCCAGGGCGGCGCTGTTCTCATCCGCCACGATGAGATCCTGAAAGGGAGTATAGACATTCGTCAAAAACCGCAATTTTTTGATCCGGAATCCGAAATGGTATTCGACGACCTTCACCAGCGGGAGAATGGCGACCATTTTGGCTTCTTCTTCAACAATCAGGATGCTGAGCTGGCTCTCTTTTTCAAAGAAATCGAAGGCGATCCTGAACCACTCAAACCTGAGATAGGGATTGTCGATCCCGCTTTCGGCAAGCAGTTTGTTCCAGGGCTCTTCAAGTTCCAGGAATTCATTATAATCAGTTACACTTTTGATGCGATACATCAGCATTGCCTTCCTTTCATGCCGTCGCCTCCGTCCATATCTGCCAGAGGCGCTCTTTTCCCCTTGAGTGCTTTCCCGGCATGGGAAAAACCATTCCTACTCAACCACTTGCATCTCTTCCCTGGCCTTCGCTGCGGCCGCTCTGAGGGTTGATACCTGCCCTTCCATGAGCCAACGCCAAACCTGCCAGTAAAAGAGCAGGGAACGTGCATACGCATCGATTGAACGCGACCGACGCCCTTGTCCGAGCGATTGGATACCTTGCCCGTTCAAATCAGGATGACCGAGCTCCGCTCGGGCCGTAATGGCTCCGACCAGGGGATGGTCATGCTGCTTGCGAGGCTGCCGCCCTATCTGGCGTGCAATACCTTCGATGAGCGGAAATCGCTTGATGGTTTCGATATACCCCTTTTTATCCGCGGCCATATAAATGCGGTGGATTCGGTTGATCTTGCCTTCCGGCCCGATGAGCACGCCTCCTGAGCACCACGGAACCGATAAGGCCTCGGGAAATTGTTCACGAAAGAGCTTCAGATAGAGATCCAGATTGATTTTCAGGGAATAGGGAATAGTGTTCACAGAATTGACGAAATCCCTGCTCAATCCGGGAGTGAAAGGCAAAACACAATTTGCATACACCTTTAAAGGATTTGCGGCAGCCCGGTTTCTGACCCGGCTCTCCATAATAAAATTTCGCACACCGAATTCATCGTCCGCGTACCTGGCCCTTTCTTGAGCCAGAACGGCGGTCAACCCATGATACATTTCATCCACAAGCGAAGGTGCAAAAACCAGCCTGGCAGCACGCCAGGCTATGCTGTCCCGCGCCGGCATAATAAATTTGAAGTAATTATCGAATCCACCTTCGGTTTGGATGCAGGGGTAAAGCGTGTTGCCGGGTCCCACCCCTTCCCAAACGGATTGAATCGCTGCCGGTCTGGTACGCGAACCTCCGGGATCTTGCGGCTCACCGTCCGGGCGGTCGGTAAAACGGGAAAGAAGCTGTGCAATAAAGAGATTCAGGCTGGGAGAGGTAATCTCGTTCATGACAAGATAGTCGATAAAGCCATCGGATATGAAAAAGGAGTCGGGGGATGAAATGGTGCTCGGGGTCAGGCCGAATCGGTTTGCGATTCGCCGTGCGTACTCACCGTCCGCATTCCTGTTTTCATCGGGATGATCATGGATCAGAATCTCTGCGGAGATCCCGGCCCTGCGCAGAACGCATAGGAGCAGCCGCGAATCAAAACCGCCGCTCAGCAGCAAAGTCCCATGCGGGGTATGGGCCAGGCAGGCTTTGGCATGCTCCTCCAATTGATCCACGAGCTCTCCGGTGTCGATCTGTGACAGTTTCAGATGTGGACGGGGTTCGCGCCACTGCCAGTACTTTTGAACGGTGCGGGCACCGTTTCGCGGATTGAATCGGGTGATACTGCCCGGCTCGAGGATTTCGACTTGTTTCAGAGAACTGTGCTTGCCGACAAAATAGCCCAACGAGAGGAAAGAACCCCAGCCGACCGGGTCGATCTCCAGAGCAGAGAGGCCGCTTGCTGCCAGTCCCTTGAGATCGGTCGCCAGTGCCAGGCTCTGGCCGGTGGCCAATTGGTAGAGCGGCTGGTTGCCGGAGAAATCATTGACAATGGCCACAAGTTTCTGTTCATTATCCCAAAAAAGCGCTGCGAAGGCGCCGTCAAATTTGGCCAGTGCATTTGCAGCCGTTTGGCAGTCCATTTCACTGATAGCACGGAACATTTGAGTAAGGCCCCCTTGCATGCGCAGCGGTACACCGCTGATCGCCAGAATATTGCCTGAGGCCGGCATGTAGAGATGGGGCACAGCTGAATACCTGTCCGAGGTATTTATGCAGCCGATTGCCCCGCACTCCAGGGTATAGATCTGATAGGTATGGTCATCCGTGACACATTGGGCTTTGCACATCTTTTCGACGATGTGGCGATGACCATTTTCTTCTGAACTGAAAAAAGCAGCCAGTTTCATCTGGCAAACTCCTGCAAGAAGTATATTTCCGTTTCGGCCTGTCTGCGGTTCATCTGCGGACAAGTCTGTGTGTTGGCATGGATCGGCTAATTCAACATCAGATCTGCATTATAGATGGCCATCAGCTTATTTTGCATGGCATTGAGGGGATACATGGTTGGATTCGTCTTCAACTCCCTGATTTTCATGCAGACGCCATCCTTGATCGCCTCCTTGTCCAGCCATTCACACTGGAGATCATCAGCGATATTCTGCAAGGCCTGACACTGCCCCAGGGCTGCAAAATTGGACCATCCGATCGATTGCGGCGCATAGTATCCCCGACTCATTCTGCTTATTTTCCAGGCGATGGCTTCATAGAGCTTTCTGGTCACCCGCATGGCTTCGAGCACCGGAAGCGGGAATCTGGAATTAATGAACGATGCCGCATTAGGATAGGCCAGAAGGTCGTTGGCTTTATATCGCAGCAACGCCTGCTGCAGTGAATGGAGCAATTTGAACTGCAGAGGGATCCTGCTCGTGAGGTTCCACAATTCCTGGTCCACGAAGGGAATCGCAATGTCCAGGTGCTCGCGGCAGCACAAGTGCTGCTGCATCAGGGTTTGGCTGCCAAAATATTCAGCCGTGAAGGCCTCGCATATTTTTTCGACGGACCTCACGCCCCGTTGTTCAAGCCGGTCGACAAATTTTTGCATGGCCGCATGCATCTCCGCCTTGAGTTGAGGGATCGATTCCCAGAAATCCCGGCGGATATACCAGGGCTTGTTTAAATTTTCCAGCCGCAGCAGTTCATAGAACTTGCTGATATCGGTTGGATGCTCTGGGTGTCTGTTGCTTCGGTAGTACTTTAGGTATGACAAGACCAGCCTGCTCTTCTCCCGCTCACTGATGGGCAGAAAGGGCCAATGCCGGCCATGACGCCCGCCGATTACCTCCCCATATACGCCAGCAATCACACATTCGACCCCTGTTTCAGCCAGGTGCCTTCCGGCCCACTGCCAGAGCGGATTGATAACCTCTGTTCGGGCAAAACCGCTCCGCAGATTTTCGTGCGCAAACATGGTGCCATCGATAGCTTGCAGATGGTGCTTAAGCCCCAGATCCTTGACCATTTTCTGGGTCAAGGCGACCTCTTTGCATTTCAGATCACCGTGAGTGTAGCAAAGGAGTCCTTTATCTCCCATGGCCCTTAATCCTGCCAATAAGAGTCGTGTGTCCCATCCCCCGGACGCCATCAAGCCATTTTGCCGGCTATACTCAAGGCAGCGACGAATTGCAGCCTCATAGATCGTCCAGGTCTCTTCCACCAGCTGTTTGAAAATGATGGGGGGCTCCCAATCGTGCCAGGCCTGGCTATTTTCGTAGAGTTGCAGCCGGCCGGATGCGGAGGTGTAAACCAGTGCTTGACCCGGCTGGAGCCGGTATATTTCCTTAAAAAAAGTCCGACCTTCCGGAATGAATGCAAATTTCAGATATTCCATCCAGCCGAGCATATCGGCCTCCGCGTGGAGGGCCTTTGCCAGCGGCCGCAGGTGGCTGCTGAAAAGCACTCCGCCTCCCAGAGTCGTATAATACAGCGGGAAACTCCCCCCCCACTCCACTGCCAGGTGGAGAGTTTTGTTCCGATTATCGAGAACAGCGACATTGCCCTTGCACTGCACCCCGGGCTTGACATGCCCGTCGGAGATGAGCAGAAAGGAGGGATCTTCACCCGCCGCAAACCGGGCGGCATTTTTATAAATCGCGTGTTCACCATCGACCCCGAGCTGCAACCCCTGCGGCCCGCCATACAGCGGCGCCTTGCCGCCAAACGCATGTCCGGCAAGAAAAGTGTCCTCGGTCAGAAATGTATCGCATTTGCCCCAGATTTCGGTAAAACCGCTCAGCAAAGCATCCCGGAACTCGGTTTTGCAGCCAATCCCTCCGATCATTCCCGGCATGACGCCCTCCTAATCCATATCCTGCAGCGAAACAACTGTGCACCATATGCCTGATAAAATTTTCGAACCTTCCCTGCGCAAGGATCCGGGTGAGGCGGAAGAGCCTTTTCCCAGCGGCTCAGAATTTCATCCCCTTGGCGCGGCGGTACAGGCGGCGATAGCGCTGGATTCCGATGGTCTTTTTGATAAAGTCCTTGGTTTCCTGCCCCAAACGCCTGCGCATCATCAGCCATTTATCATTGGCAACCAGATCCCGGAAGGTCTGCAGCGAATACCCCTCCTTGATTGCTATACGCTCGAATGTGGCCGGCAGACGGCCGGATATGCTTTGATGCGCGTTTGAAATGAATATGCCGGAGTAGCCTGCGGCTGCAGCAACTGCAAAAATGTTTTCCCGGTAGCTGCCGTAAGGCAGGCTGATGAAACGAACCGCCTTGCCGATCTCATTTTCAATCACACTTTTCGATTCCGCCAGTTCGAAAAAGATCTCTTTGTCCGTCAACTCCTCCAGTGCGGAATGAGACCAGGTATGGGACTCTATGGCATAACCCCTGTCCGCCAGCTCCCGCAGGTGACTCCACGCCATCCAGCGCTCGCTGTACCCGATCCATTTGGCCGCAACAAAGATGACGCCCGAATAGCCATACCGGGCAAGTAAGGGAGCGGCATGGAGGTAATTGCCAATATAGCCATCATCAAAGGTGATCAAACATTCATTGGCTTCTCTTCGGTTGGGCTCCAGAAGATCGTCGGGTGAGATCCCCTTATAGCCCTGCTCGTAGAGATAGGCTATCTGCTCCGCGAACTTGTTCAGAGGCAGGCAGTAATCAGGTGACGGAATTAAAATCGAATCCGGACTCTCCTGCTGATCAGTCACCTCATGATACATGAGAATGGTGGTGGACATAGGCCTCGATCTCTTCAGGCTTTGATATTGGAGATGAAATAGCGCAGTTTTCCGGAGCTTTCCGGTTCGATATCAGTGACAAGATCAAAAGTGATGAGGATCTGATCCCCAAGGACCTGCGCAAGCCGATATTTATAACTATCGAGCATCTGGCTGTTCAGGGTACCGTCGGGCACTATTTTCACACAGAGCTCTTCCTGGCTGTTCTGGACAGCCTGGAACTGCTTGATTCCCCGGGTAAAGGTATAGGATAGCAGTGCGGAAAAATGCTGCCCCCGGTCAGGGGTTTTGATAAAGCTGCCTTCCCTGCCGGCCAATTCCTGCAGAACCGGGAATCCGCTGCCGCACGCACAGGGCTGGTCGGAGACGCAGCCGAGATCCCCCAACCTGTAGCGGATGAGCGGATTGTAGGTGTTGTTCAGCTCCGTGACGACCAGGACGCCGGGGGTTTCATGGGGAGCTGATTGAATACTTTCCAGAAAGACATGATCACTGTTGATGTGCAGATTTCCGGCCGGACATTCAAAAGCAATAATGCCGGTCTCGGTCGTTCCATACTCATTAACGACACTGCAGTGGAAAGCCTGGCGGATGGTTGTTCTTTGAAAATCGTGCAGCAGTTCCCCGCTGGTGATGACGGCCTTCAAAGGCAGATCGTCCATTTTTTCCCCATGTTCTTTCATCCAGAGGGAAAATTTATACAGCAGGGAAGGATAGCCATACAGATAGGCCGGCTTGAAACGGCGCAGTTTTCGGGCAAACCGTGCCAGGCCTTCTTCCGTGATCTCAAACGCCGACAACCTGATTCGATTGGCCAGGCTATCCTTGATAAATTCGCGGTAGCGAAGCCTCCGCAGGGTGGGAATTCCCCAGAATCGGGCCTGCCGGTCCCCGACACCGATGCCATAAAGGGCATAGTTTCTGAACATGACCGCCCTGATCATAGCGCTTTTATTACGATCGACAGCGATCACCAGAGGATTGCCCAGGGTGCCGCTGGTCGTCTCCCGGCTTATCGGACCCGTTTGACAGGCACCTGCAAAATCATCCGGATTGCTCTGCAACGGCTCTTTGGTCAGCAGTGGAATAGCAGCCATCTCATCAGGCAGCTTCATTTCTTCCGGCACCACATCGTGTCGGGCAAAAAGTTCGCGATAATACGGAATCTGCTGGCCAGCCCGGATTAACGTCACGCGCAGTTTTTCAAGCTGTAATTGCTTGAGCTGGTCGGCCGGCATACCTTGAAGGGTACGCATCTCCTCAAGGCGAGCGAGTACATTTTCACGGCGTATGAACTGGACGCCGCGATAGACCAGGTTTTTGGCAAACCATGCATTCATCTTGGTTTCGTGTGGTGTTTATTTCTCTGCACGAAAACTGCAAGCACGCACTGAATTATCAGGGGTGGCTGTAACGCCGCGATGTGGTGCAGGAACAACCGGCGTCCTTATTGCAGCAGAAGCAGCTTGCGGATGAGCTGGCGGCGATCGCTGCGCAAAATACAAAAGTAGACTCCGGAACTGACGGATGTTCCATTCCGGGTTTTGCCATCCCAACGGATTTGATGTTGACCGGAATCGGCCAGACCATGCATCAATGTGATCTGACATCTGCCCTTGAGGTCGTAAATTGCCAGATCGACCTCCATGGCCTCAGTCAGCGAAAAAGCGATGGAGGTGGACCCATTAAAGGGATTGGGATAGTTCTGGTTCAAAAAAAAACCGGCCGGCGGCGTCACAGCTCCGGTCTTCACTCCAGTCGGTCCGGAGACTACGGCCATGCTGGTGTCATTAAAAAGAACATGCCACTCCCCTACCTGGCAGCCGATCACGCCATTGACGTTGGAAAGCCGGGCGTCATCGGCGATGACCGCAGGTGAACTGCTCTCCAATCCGGTTTTGCTGGGCTGCAGGACATGGAGAAACTCTATCTCTTTTGCGCTGCTCTCTGCGCGCCATTCGTACTTGTCGGCGTTGGCCGTGATGATTGTACCCGCCTCGGGGAAAAGACGTTTGGCCCAGAGATCGGCTTTCCCGTTGCCGATGCGCATCAGATCAGCCCCGATCAACTCCGGATTTCCTCCAGGATTGATGATCCAGCTGCAGGGCGCGTTGTCAGCCCTGGTGATGATGTGGTCGTAAACAATAAAGGTCCGGATATTTTTTAGATAAGCAATACTCCTGATCGCTCTTTCCACATGATTGGCTGTGTAGGCGTGCGTTGCATCCCCGCAGATAAAATCGTAGTCACTGCCACTGGAGAATTTGACTACACCCGGGCCGATATCATAACTACTTCCCGGGGAAAAGGCCTCCAGCCCCTCATTGATGGCAGGAAAATCCGTGATGGAGCGCTGAGGCTCACCATTGACCAGCACGGTGTTATGATAACCTTCAATGAGGGAGCCCATATAGTCCAGAGTAAAGTTGTTCTGCGAGGTCGGATCCATCTCACTCCAGCGGAAGCGCTCGCACACAAAGAGGGCGGCCAGATCCTCCCTTGAGGTAAAACCACTGCGCATGAACACCCAGCCCAATTGACGAAACCAGTGACTGAGCGGGAATCCCAATTCGGCGGGAGAGCGGGGATTGACCCACTTGTCTTCAAAGATGAGCTGGTCAAAAGAGTCCCAGGAGCCTTCGTTGACAAACCAGCTCGGGCTGGCGACCGCGCGCAGCCATGCGCCCAGTTCGGCGATCCTGCGCTGCTCATCATCGGTGGAGAACCGGCGGCGGGCATAAAGGCGCATCGGGCCGACCCATGGCATGCGCGCGTCCTCTTCCGGCAGCGGAGGATAATAATAACCGCTGGGTCTGATCATGTAATTTTGAAATAGAACGCTGTTTTTCACTACACCGGTGCTGAAAAGCGAACGTTCAATCGGCTCACCTGTTGCAGTGTAATGGGCAAAAAGAAGAGGGGCAATTTGCCAGGGGATGACCGTTTTGTTCGAATAGTACGATTCCAGAAACTCGCTCATAAAAGCAAATCCACCATGCCAGCCGCCGTCTCCTCCCTGGGCATTGAGAGCGGGTAATATTTTTCCCACCCATTGGGTATCGAATTCGTCGAGATAAAGCCTGGCTTTTGCATTGATCTCCTTATAGCCCGGGTCATCCACGCGGGAGGGTTCGTAGAGGGCCAGACCGACCATAAAGTAGACGTATCCGGCCAGATCTCTGTCGGCAAAAAAATGCCCATTCCCATCAGCCCAATCCCGCAGCAAATCCCCATTTTCAAACAGCAGATTTTGCAGGTCCGTCTTATCCTGTTCAGACAGGACAGGATTCCCATCTGAGAATTTAAGCGGCAGCAGCCAGTCATAGGCAACCGAGCCATAGACGCAGATGTAATAGGCCCATTCGTAGAACTTGCTGATATTTCTCATGCCGAGAAGCTTCAGGCGCGCATCGGCGTAGTACTGGTCAGCGTTGTTCTGAGGATTGTAGGTCTTGCTCGAATAGGGATTGAGGGAGCCTGGCAGACTTTGATCCCAGCCATAACGGCGGGCGTGACCGGCCAACGTGGTCCAGAGAAACCTTCTGCCGAATTCCTGATCACTTTGATCCGCAACAACGCCCATAATATAATCCGGGATCTCCGCAACCTGATAAAATTCCTGCTTGGATTGGTCATTCTCCGCTCCACTCGGGTTGACAAGTGTGCCATGCACAATTCGCCATGCAATAGTGCCCGTAGACTGGGGATCCCATTCCTGCTCCCCCCATGCCCAGATGCGCGGGTGATAGGGTACGATGAGGCTGTAGGTATGTTTTGCGCCCGAGCGTATCTCCCTTTCCAGGGGTGCGGCAAACTGGTCCGCATCGTTTGGTGCGGTCGATGATGCCTCACCCGGCAGAGCGAAGGCCAGCAGGAATGCCTGCAGCAGGCCGCAACAGCGCTGCAGGCCATGGTTAAGGTTGAAAGTCAGCATTTCACACCGCCCATAATTTTTTTAATGCACCAAGGCTATTTTCCGGGTGACCATGGAGCCCCCGAATTGAATGCAGCAAAAGTAGACCCCACTCGGCGCAGGCATACCGGAGCTGGTATGGCCATCCCATTCCAGCTTCAGCTTCCCGGCGGGAGCAGGGCCCTCTTTCAGAAGGGTTATCTGCCGGCCGAGCGAGTCATAGATACCCACACGGATGTCAAACGGTTTAAAAAGATGGCCGATGATCACCGTTCTGCCGTTCAAAGGATTGGGATAACAGGGCATGAAGCGCAGCCAGCCCGTCTCGCTCGGTTCTTCTCCTGGTTTGCCGGAGGTTGGCGATGCCTCTCTTGCCCCCAGGTCGGGGGCCGAGCCGCTGTATTCGAGGTTGTTGGGCAATCCGGTGTCCCGTGCCGGACTGCCCGGAAGAAGCGAAAAACCTGTCCCACTGGTACTATCGAACAGCGGGTCGGCCTCCAGGGGCATGTCATCCTCCACACCCTTTAGACGCCTTGAGCCGGGTCCATAAAGATTTCTCTGTGCGGTAACTTTTCCGGATCTCGCGTCGACATCGATGTGGGGAGCACTGGAGGAGATGATGATGTTGTTAAAAATACGGATCTCGTGAGCATCATCGATCTTGATGCCCGCCTCGCCATTTTGGTAGATGGTGTTATTATAAATATCGACATGGCTGATCCGGCCGCTCCAGGCCTTCACGAGTATGCCCTCTGTGGCATTTTCTGTGATGATGTTCTTGCGGATAACGACACTGTCCATGATGACGCCGGGTGTCGGACTATCAGCCGAAGTTCCCACTACGATACCGGCGCGCGTGCGGCAGCCGGTGATGAAATTATCTTCAAGAATAATGTTGTGATATTCGCGGACAAAGCCGGCCGGATCTTCGTTCTTGTGTTCATCATACATGTGAATTCCGTATTTATAGGTCCCGATAATCCGGTTTCTGCGAATAATGTTGTTGCGGCCATAATGCAGATAAATAGCGTGTGAAGATCCGTCCCGGCTGTCGATGGTATTGCCTTCAATCAGACTGTTCCTGCCGCAGAATTCTATTGGCAGCAAAAAATTGCCAACAAAATGGTTGTCAAGAATCTCGGCGTTGGTGGACAGTCCAGGGCTCTCCCAGGAGGGAAAATCCAGACTGTAGGTATTGCAAAAGGTGAAACCCTGAATCCGCATAAAATCAGCATCCACGATCATACGGCGCGATCCATCAAGCTGCACCAGTTCGCCCGGATAAGCCATGAGGGTGACAAAACGGCCATCCGCTCCCCCCATTCCGGCCGCCTTGCGAATCCAGATCTCACCTTCCCGATATACTCCTTCCCGTACGAGGAGGGAATCACCTGGGCGCAATCTTGTCATCGCATAGGCAAAGGTGGCCCAGGGAGCATGGATGGAGCCAACTTGACCATCCGACCCCGTGGTCGAAAGGTAGTAGCGTCCCCCCTGGGCGGATTGCAGAAGCGAGAAGATGAGCAGAAATATTTTGGTTGCAATGCGCATGCTTGTATCACCGACTCTTTCCCGGCAGCTGGGCCGGATCTGCCAATGTTGATTTGAAATCATGCTCTCAGCGCTATCAGCGGGCTGGAGGCTTCCTCTGGCCAGCCGGCGCGGGCCGCATCGAAGTGATGAGTCCGGAATAGATCTGCATATAGGCCTCCGCCATCTTGCTGGCCGAGAATTCCCGGCTCACGAGCTCCGCCGCCTGCATGCCCATCTGACGCCCATGCTGCGGATTTTCTATGAGATAGCGGATACCCTCCTCCATCTCCTCGGTGCAGCCTGGGCGGATCAAATATCCGGTTTGCAGATGGGTGATGATCTGCGGCACCTGGCCGACGGCTGCTGCCACAATAGCGCATCGGGCGGCCATAGCCTCCAGCAAGGCCAGAGGCGTACCCTCCGTCCGCGAGGGCAGCACGAGCAGATCCAGGGCAGCCAGAAATTGGGGGATCGTATCCGTAAATCCCAAAAAGCGCACGCGATCCGCAATGCCCAGGCGCTCTGCCTGCCTATGCAGCTGGACTTCGCAGGACCCTGTTCCAGCCAGCAGCAGAATCCAGTCCAGTTTCTTGTCCAGTTTTGCGCAGGCTTCGATGAGGAGATCCTGCCCTTTTTCCGGGTCAAGCCGGCCAACGCACCCGATGATGCGGGCGCTCATGGGAAGCTGGTATTCCTGCCGCAGCCGACGGCGATCAAAACGCCGCTGAAAAGGTTGGATATCGATGCCGTTGGGGATTAGACTGATTTTTTCCGATGGCAGCTTGGTCCGGGTCAGGTCAGCCCGGACGGAATCGGACACCGCGACCAAATGATCGAATCGAGTCAGCACCCGCTTGTCGATGGCGGCGTAGAGTTGACCGCGCCGGCTGTTGATGATCCAGGGATGACAGGTCGCCAGCCGCACCACCGGGAGAAAGGAAGAGGCCAGCACAGCAAAGGTATCGGACTTGTACCCATGGGTTTGCACTACGGCGATATTTTCCCTGCGCAAATAGGCGCGCAGCTGTTTTATTGTACGCCAGTCCAGGACGGACCGGCAGGGAAAGACCTCTGCAGCGAGGCGGTGGCGCCCGGCAATACGAGCCAATTCGAGATTCGGCATGGCTGCATTGCTGATCACGCCGATGACCGGCGTAAAGTCACTGCCGCGTAGTGCACAGGAGAGCTGCATGAGCATGTTCTCCGCGCCATAAAATCCTACGCTGCTTTGCAGCTGCAGTATTTTATACCCTGTTGCCACTATTTTGTCTTGACCGCCATCTCTTTTCCCGGCTGCTTTTCAGGCATAGGAACCGGCGCCTCGTTTTTGTCCCGTGTTCTGGCCGGGAAGTATTTGACCAGGTCGTCCAGGGCGCATTCCCTTAGAAAGGCGTGCAGCTGTTCTGTTTTGGGCAAATCCTTACTCTGCAGATAGGTCAGTCGTCTGAGCGCCTCATCCCGATCGATAAAATTTTCACGTATCATTGCACTGAGATAGGAATCCGTCGCTGTATACTCCAGTGCACTGCTGTATAAATAATTCTGCAGCAGCTTGATTTTACAGTCGAACTGCCAGGAGTCCTCGCCATCCGGCGTCCTCCAACCCGCCCGGGCTGTGACCTCACGTTGGATCTGATCCGGATTGTAGGGAATATATTCATAATATTGCAGCAGGCTGACATTCGGATAGAGCATTCGAAGCAATGGGTGGCCGCTTTTCACATGAGAATAGTTATGAAAATAGTCTTTAGCTGCTGCTGCAAGATTGACGGGAGAGGCGTAGGCTGGATTTTTTACTAGTCTGCGCATCAAGCCGGTCATAACAGACCGGCCCGATCCTTTGAGAAGCTCCTCCTTGAAGGGTGTATCCTCGACCGGGCTCCAACCGATGACGACCAGGGGAATTTTATGCTCTCTGGCGATCTTGTAGGCATTCCCCATGATGCCATAGCGGCAGCTGGTGCAAAGCATGGTAACCATGGCGGGATCAGGTTTGCGAAGGTAGGCTTTCAGATTGGCGATCATCCTCTCCCGCTGCTGTTCATTCCTGCGCACGATCAGATCGACGCCAAGGCGTTCAGTCAGGCCGCGTACATTATCCTGGGCTTGAGGGTGGACCAGACCGTTATCATAATTGTAGGCCAGGACTCTTTTTCCAAGCATGGCATGCAGCTGCAGCAGCACGTAAGTGCTGTCCTTGCCTCCGCTCAAAGGCACCAGTACATCATACTTGCCCCTGGCGGGGAGATGCCGCTTCAACTCCTTTTCAAGCTCGGTCTGCCCCAGATAGGTTATAGGAGTGTGGCTGGTACAAAAATTACAAATACCGCGAGCATCAAACTCTATTTTCGGAGTGTTCTCCGGCAAAATGCATTTCGTACATCTGTTCATCGGATGCTCCTTATGCAATTAGTGGGCTGGCACATTATCCCATACCGGACGCGGCGGGGCCAATCTGGCGAGAAACGCCTTTACCAGGCCGTAAAGGAAGCCAAGTCCATAGCTGCTATGCAGGATGAAGAAAATAACCGGCAGAACAGGCAGATATTGGATCCTGTTATCGCGGCAGAGCAGGATGGAGTTAATCAATGCGCAAAGGATATAGAGTGCAAGTTCAGCCCCCAGAATCAACCGGACCCACTGTGAGAATGGCGCCAGGAGAAGGCCGGTCAGCAAACTGATCACAAAAAGCGGCGGGATGAACTGCCGGTACTGCATCATGGAAAAATGTTTCGCCAGCACGCGAATTTTCCATTCGCCGTACTGAAAATACTGGCGGAACAGGTGACCCAAGCTGGAACGGGTGAAGTAATAGGAGCGAATCCTGGGCGACAGGAAAATCTTGCCACCTTTCTTGCGCAGGCGATAATTGAATTCATCGTCCTGACAGCGCACCATCTCTTCATCGAAACCGCCAATGCGGTCAAATACCTCCCGGCGGTAAGCGCCAAATGCAAGGCAATCAACATAGCCCTCCTTCCCCTCTGTGCCCCGCGTGCGAAAATGGGCATTGCCCACGCCGAATTTGCTGGACATGGCGATGGCGATGGCTTGCCCTATCCAGGAGGTGTTGATACTCGAAATCACGCCGCCGACACAAGCTGCGGAGGTCTGCTCTAAATAATGAACACACTGGCTGACATAATCCGGTTCGAGGATGACATGGCCGTCGACCCGGATGATAACCTCGCCGCGGCTGCGCTGCAGCCCGATATTGAGTGCACAGGGCACAATCTTGCCGGGATTATCGAGCAGTTGCAAGTTGGTGAACTCCCGCCCCTTGGCGAGGACGATATCCCGCGTGGCATCATCGGACATGCCATCGACCACCAGCACCTCAAAACTATCAGCGGGGTAATCCTGCTCCCGGATCGAATCAAGTGCCAATCCGATATATTTTTCCTCATTGCGAATGGGCATGATGATGGTGATGAAAGGCGGCATACCTACCCCTTCTTTTATGGCCAAATCCGCGCATTCTCCCGCTGCTGTGGGGGGAGAGGTGTCGTCAATTGCGACCGTTCGCTGGACATCCCATCAGCCCGTCGCTCGCCACTCCTGACCTTGCGCAGGTAGAGATGATCGGCCAGTCCAGCCATTTCACAGGCAAAAACGGCTTTTGTAAACAGTCCGGGACAGCCGGTATAGTCACGGCCAATGCCCAGTCTTTTAAGTTCATAAGGATTCTCTGCCCGGTTAATCCCCGGCTGAAGGGTACAGGCCGCCTTAAACCCGGCTTCTCGTAAAAGAGCGATGACGCGGTTATCATAATCACCTTGACCGCCATTGGGGTAGGCAAAATAGAGAACGGATTCGCCCAAACGCTGCTCCATCAACTCTTTGGCAGTAGAGATTTCTTCACGCATCCGTTCTGGATCCAGATGAGCAAGGATCGGGTGGTTGAGGGTATGGCAGCCGAATTCAATGCCGCTGCTGCGCATCAGCCGAATCTGAGCCCAGGAAAGCATCTCCGGCCTGGCCGAAGTGCCGAGCGCATCTTCCAGATAGCGGACAAGTTCTTCCCGCGCGCTTTCCGGCAGTGATTTTGCCGTTCTGGTCAGGTGCTTAATCAGCCGCGCTTTTTGTCCATAATCCGACAGAGGCCATACTCCCGAGTCATAGCGCGTGATATCGATCTCGTGCGCGTCGGTGGCGAGGATGCAGCTGGAGATACGCTCGAACCACAAATCTGATTCCTTCTCTACGGGAGCGATGGTCAGAAACACGAGCGCCGGAATCGACAGCTTCTTTAATATCGGCCATGCAGCCGTATAATTATCCTCATAACCGTCATCAAAGGTGACAACGATTTCATTTTTAATGTGCGCCCAATCTTCATACCGCTCCATAGCCTCGCCGAGGGAGACGGGATGATAGGCTGCGGCCAGATGCTGCATATGCTGGTGAAAATCTTCCGGCCCGATGGACAGGCCCAGGGGATCCTCCTCCAGGTCCGCGATCCGGTGATACGCCAGGATCAACAGGCCTCTGCGGGGCCGCATGCGGTGGTAGACCCATGTCAGCCCCGAATAGTAACAGATCGCGCATAAGAGGCCTTTTACCAATCGATGAATCTGCATCTGAATATCCATTTTCAAGCCATCTTTTCAGCCCAGGGCTCAGTTTCTTGCGTTTATACACGCAGCGGCGTGATATCGAGCGGTATGCTCCACACCTGAGACCGTTTTTGCGTATAATGCTTCCCACGCTTGCACCATGCGGCCGATGCTGAATTGCTCTCGCACACGAAGGCGCGCTTTTTCTCCCATGATTTTACACCCGGCAGGGTCCGATGCCAGGCGTTTTATGGCAGCAGCAAGGGCGGCCGCGTCAGCCGGCGGAACAATATAGCCGGTCTGGCCATCAATGACTGCTTCAGCATTGCCGCCAACTTTGGTGGCAACGACCGGAATACCCGCGCTCATCGCTTCAATAACCGCATTCGAAAAGCCCTCGCTCAGGGAAGGCAAAACCATTACATTCATCATCGTCATCAGCTCATCCACATCGTCCCGTAAACCGAGAAACCGGATCTTGCCATCCAGGTGGTAGTTTTCCACCAGCTGGTCGAGTTTCGCATAGTAATCTGCCAGGTAGCGGCGGCTGATGCCGTCACCGCCGATGATTAAAACCCTGACGCTCAAACCCTCCTGCTCAAGAAGCCCCGCTGCCTCGATGAGGAATTCGATGCCCTTGACCGGCTGGATATTCGCAACACAGCCAATCACAAAATCATTACTGGCGAGTCCCAACGAGCTGCGCAGTTTCCCGGAGATATGCTCAGCATTCACCATTGACGGCTCGATTCCATTATAAATAGTTGCCAGACGTTGCGCAGGAATTCCTTCCCGCGCCGCGAGATCATCACGCATGGTCATTGAGTTCATGACAATACAGTCGAACATCCAGTTGGTGCAGCGCCGCAAGATCAGGTGGCGCCGTTTCGTCTCTGAAAAACCGAGATCGCGGCGACTGGAGATCAGGACCGACACACGCCAAAACCATTTAAACAAGGCACCATAGATATCGGATCCCCAATGGATCGTCTGCACGATTCTGATCCCTCTGGTCCTGATCACCTTTCTCAGGGCCAGGGCTTGTTTTAGCGCCTTGAGGCTGAAAATAGAGGTCAAATCGAGCGGGATGACCTCAATGCCGTGTTGCCGCATGATCTCTATCATGGTACTTTCCCGCGGCTGCAAGGGGCACACCACAATTGTGAAGCCAGGATCGAGATGAGTAACCAGGCGAAAAAGGAACAGCTCTGTGCCTCCCCTTTCATCCAGGGTATCAATTAAAAACAAGATCCCGGTTCTGCTCTGCGGCATGACCATATTTCCTTTCAGACCAGCGCACGACAATCGCTGCACATCCCTCTCAACTATGGAGCAGGAGATGCTCAGTCCGGATCAGACCTGGTGCGTATCTTTGTCTTTATTCAGTGCTGCCAACAGCAGGCGCTCTAATCGGCCTGGGTGGCTTTGATTTTCAACCGTGATAACCTGGCAGCAGCCAATGCGACCAGAGGTTCTCTGATCTGCCTGTGCGTGCCGAATACCATCAAGCCATAAATACCGCAGCAAACGACCGCTTTAAAAACCAACCCGACAAAGCCATGAATGTCGGGATAGAGGTAGCCGGTTCCCAACATGGCTGCAGAAGCCAGGATGGCCACTCCAATCGTTTTCGGTTGAATTCGGAGAGGGAGAGTTTTGGCCGCCGAATAGTAAATGGCACAGGCCAGCAGCGAATAGACGATGAGATGGGCATAGCAGGAGCCCAGCATCCCGAAATAGTGGATCAGGATAAAATTGAGGGCGATATCCACGCCGACACTGGCGACGACATAGAGGCTTATTGTCCTGGTTCTCTTTGCTATATAGAGTCCCGCTCCGTAGATCGCCAGCAGGGATGAAATCATCGTGCCCGCCACGATCCATGGCAGGAGTTGGGCTGCTGGCGCATATTTGTCCGAGGCCAGAATGGTGATCAGTTCATGCCGCAGCAGCACAAAACAAAAAAAGATGGGGAGAACCAGCAGCACAGCATAATTGGCGACCAAAGAGACGAACTTGATCGTTTCCTCTTTGCCTTTTTCATGCCAGATCTGCAAGTAGATGGGCATGAGGGCAAAGAGAAGGGGAACACAGATCAACTCCTTTGTATAATGCGCCATATTGGAGGCGACCGAAAAGATGCCGACGGATTCGGCTCCCAGCATGAACTGCAGGATGTACCGGTCGGCGGACTTGAGCGCCAGATAGCCGAGTTCATAACCCACCAGAGGAAGCCCGAACTGCAGGCATTCCCTGAAGAGCGGACCGGAGAAGAGCTTGAGAGAGGGCTTGGCTTCCCGGAAAAAGAGTATAACGAGGAAAAGCGCAATCAGCAATTCGGCTATCAGCGTCCCGACAAAAAAGGAGATCAAGGTTTTGGAGACGAAAAATAAAAAAGCCAGGCTGATAAGGAGAATGAAATAGCGGCTGATGACGAGAGCTAGGGTGTAATCTCTGGAGCGCTGCTCAGCCCGCCAAAAACTTTGCGTTCGTGTGTACAAGGTATTGGCCAAAATCTGCCCGGCCAGCAGGAGATGCAAATAGGGCATGGGCTTATCGAACAGGAGGGTGAACAGTTTTTCGCCGAAAAGTAAAATGACCAGGACCAGCGGAATGACGATGCCTACGGTTCCTGTAAAGAGGCTTGAAAAAAAAGTGGCCCTGCGCACTGGATCATCTTTGCTGCCATATTCCGGGAAGAAACGAACCGACGCCTCACTTAATCCCGCCCGGGAAAAGGCCATGAAGATCCAGAGTGTGGCGGAATAGACGCTCATGACGCCATAATCACTAAGCGTCAGGGCCCGGGTCAAAATAGGAAAGGAGATGAAACCGGCGGCAAAAATGAGTAGTTCTCCCAGGGCATAATGTGAGGATTGGCGGAAGAACTTGGAAATGAAAGAATCCATGGTGCTAACCTGCCTTGTCGTTTGGCAATTCCGTCTTTATGATTGGCGTTCCAGCAGAGCACAGGTTGGTTGTGGCGCCTCCTCGATGGCGGAATCGATCGGACGCGGATCAAATCCCTCATAGAGCTGATGCAAATCTTCTGCGATGACATGCCAACTGTATTTTTCTTCTATCAATTTGCGGGCTTTCGATCCCATTTCTGAGGCGAGCGATGGATCCCTGATCAGATCGATGACGCGTTGTGCAAACAGTTTCGGATCCTCAGCGATAAAGATATTCTCACCATCCGTAACTTCGATGCCTTCCGCTGCGACAGGGGTCGCGACCACCGCTTTACCCTGCGCCATGGCATTCAGTACTTTTATTTTCGTGCCGCTGCCGCTGCGTATCGGGGCAATGAACAAAGCCGCTTTTTGAACACTTTCCCGGATATCCGGAATGAAATGCATGATCCGCAAGCGAGGATCAGCAGCAGCGCACTTTTGTAAAAGGGCTGTTGGTGCGGAGCCGGCGAAATCGACCGTGCAGTCCGGCTGCACCTTGCGGATGAGGGGCCATATCTCCCTGAGGAAATAATCCACTGCATCGGCATTATAAGGTCCTCCCATCCCCCCCACCCAGATCAACTTTCGGGGATCCATCGGCAAATTGAGAGGATGGAAATAATCAACATCGACGCCATTGGGGATCACCGAAAAATTGTTCTCCACGCCGCAACTGCGCAGCAACTCCCGATCGCTTTTGGAGACCAATGTACAATGATTCACCATACCGCATATTTTTTGTTCGAAGCTTTTTAGTTTCCGATACTGAAAGTATAAAAAAAGCTTCAGGAATGGATTGCGTTCAATTTGCATCCATCGGTAAAGGCGGAGAAATTCGATGTTATGATCTGTGAGAATAACAGGAACACCTTTGATCTCTTTACAATACAATCCCAAAGCGAGCATGTCGGCATGGACCAGATCGATCTCATTTTTCCGCAGGTATTCCCCGATCAGTTCTGCGGCCTGCTTGTGGTAATAACGCTGTGCGCTAAGAGGGGCGGGAGAGAATAAATTGCGCAGGGCCAGCATGGCAAATCTGAAATTCAGACCCGTCCTGGCAACCGGAAATACGGTGACCTTCCGGCATAGCACCTCCATCTCCCTGGCATAGGCGAATTCTTCGGGATTTTGGGCAAAGGCGATCATGTAAATCCGGTGCTTTTGGGCCAGAATCCGGAGGACATTATAGCTGCGCAGATGATGGCCACAACCAAGCGGATAGGGAATTTCCGGGGTAAGGAATAAAATATTCATCGTCCTGTTCCAGAAGAGTTAGCCGTCACCTTTGCGGTCTCTCCCGCCGCCGTCCGGTTCCGGGGTAATTCCAGCCTCCCGGGCAGAGCAAGCTGAGTAACCGGAAGTGCAGCATTCGTGACCACTACAGCGGGCTCGACGACACCGGCCTGCTCCATGACGTGGGTCAATCGCACCATGATACCCAGGTAGATCCAAAAAAGCGAGGAGACGGAAAAAAAATGCCAATAACTGCCGTTGACATTGCCTGCAAGAATGCCAATTACACTTGCCATGACACCGAGGCCTACCCCCTTGGCAAAGGGATCCTGGCTGTTCTGGAACAGCCGCCAGCCTATCCACATCGCAGTAAAATAGTTCCACAGAACCAGGAGAAGACCCACAAAACCCAGCTCCACGATGGTTTGCAGATAGTTGTTGTGAAAGCTTCCCCAGGTCCTGTCGCCGAATGCAGCGCCGGCTTTGACCTCGATCATGGGAGTGACAAAAAAACCGTAGCCGTGCAAGGGCCGTTCGCTGATCATCGATTTGGCCTGTTCCCACATACCTATCCGTTGCATGGAGGTGCCATCCAGGCCCTCTTCAGTCTTGGTCATGGAGACGCGTTCGATGACGGAAACCGGCAAAAGCGTCTGATAAAAAATAAAAACTACGGTCAGGATGACCAGAATCTTGCGTTCTTTGATAATGCCGAGGAAAAGCAGGGAAGCTGCTGCCGCGAGATACCCCCCGCGTGAAAAGAGGAAGAGAATGCAGTAGTAGCTGAACGCGATCGTGACATAGTAAAGATACTTGCGGATACGATTGATATCATAGGAGGCGAGTGCGACAAAGATTACAATGTACTGGGCTAAAAACACAGCCAGCATATTGCCGGTCAGTGCGACCCCGCCGCTGATAAATTTTTCTTTTACACTGTCGCTGTAATGCGAGGTATCAACATCGCTCAGTACCGAAAAAAAATTGCGATCCAGCATTAATACACTGACAAGGGTCACCACGACCAGGGTTTTTATCTGGCGCGGACTTTTGATGTTGTTGGCGATGATGAGGTATAATACCGCTGGCATCCAGTAATTTTTCCAGGATGACACCAAAGGATTGGATAGGCTGAAAGACATTCCAAGCCCTGCGTAGCTGGAACCGTTGGACACTTCCAGCAGGGTCCAGAAAAACAGGAGTATCAAGGGCGCATGAATCGGCGAGGGCAGGAGAGTTTTTTCGCCGGCCTCACGTCCGCTGACCAGCCATTTTATGAGCATGGCGATGATGAGCAGGTCATTGATGTCCTTTCCCAACGGAAACTGGTTGACATAGTCAAGTATATTCTGCAGGGGGAGAAAAAAGCAGATAAAATAAATACCGATTTCAATGCGGTAGAACAGGGTTAGCGCAATCGCCAGCAATGCCGCGACATAGAGCACGGGAGTCAATAAGGATGTCAGCCCCCATCCCAGTTCGAACATAAAATCCTCCGGAAATCAAGATCCTCGGAATGATAAACACACCGTCTTCCGAGGACTATCAGGCCATCTTCTTTTGTCGAATCAGGTTGGCCAAACCAGCGAGAGAATCAATATTTCTGAAATTGATCTCATCATTATCAATCTTGATGCTAAATCTGCGCTCAACAAATGCTATCAGTTCCAGCATCCCTTCACTGTCAAGATATCCTTTCGCACTAAGTGAATCATTGTCCCTTATGGTGAAGGCCTCATAGTAAGCATAACGATTGGCGATAAAATGACGCAAGATCTCTCTTTCGTCCATGATCTTTACCCTTATAAGAACCAAACATTGCCGTTCCCCTCAATCCAGCACGAACTCCGACGCCGCTTTCCGCCGGCTGATCTAGCCGCGCAGAAACGCGGCGTGCGCCAGGTATACCGGTCCGTTTTCATGCATGAAATGAGTGCCAAAAATTATATCGATTATTTGTGCTGTTTTCACTCCGTTTATCATAAATAAGCCATTCATGCTGGGGCTTGGCCATGCTCTTGCTAGCCGGTTCCGCAGCGAGTTCATGCAGGATCTGCACGCTTAGGATCAACATCAAAGCCATCTCTTCCCGCGCAGAGACCGGATTCTCAGGTTTGTTGAAGCGCACCAGCAGTTTCTCGATTTTTTTCGGCTCAAACCAGCCATAGCTGCGCAGGCGCTCAGGTTCAAGATAGGAAGAAAATTCCTCTTGACATGCTGTGTACATCTTTCTCACCAGGGTACTTGGCGGGGCAATCCGCCCTGCGGCGGCCTGAAGGGGCAACAATTTGGCGAATGCCTGCTTGACAATCCATTTTTCATTGAGAACCCGCAATCTCAACTGCGGTGTCAGATGGTTGCCAAAATAGATGACCCGTTTATCCAGAAAGGGATAGCGCGGTTCAATGCCAAGCCCCATCATAATGCGATCCCCCTGAGAACTCAGCAGATCCCCTCCCATCGAGATATAGTATTCGATGAGAATGCTGCGAAGCATCGGATCCAGGCTGTCCATCATACCATTGAGATGGTAGGCCAGTTCATCGATGGGGTCATAATGGGACAGGTGCTGCAGGATATCGGGGGAGAAAAACTGCAGGATAAAGGCCCCGCTTTGCCAGTGCAATCGATGGGAATAAAAAGGATCGTCTGCGGCTTCCGAATCCCATGAAAGCAGCGAATGCAGCGATGCTGCCTTGTCAATGGTTTGGGGTTCAAGATGAGGATAGAGCCTTTGCAGAAGCAGCTTTCGTTTTGCCGATGAGGGTTGACTGGCGATAAAGAGACGAATTTTGGTCTCCTTGTAAATACTGAGGCCACCAAAAAACTCATCGGCCCCATCAGCGCTGAGCAATACCTTGCAGCCGCTTTGCTTAATCCGCTGGGCTAGAAGATAGCGCAGGAGAGGCGTTCCTCGCAGCAGTGGCTTTTCTGTATGCCAGATGACCTGACGCAGGTTCTCTCCCACCTCTGCGGATGAACAGGTGACAAGGGTGTGCTCCGTCCGGAAATGGCGGGCCACCAGCTGGCAGCGTGCATCATCCTGTTCATCATCACAGGCGAGAGAAAACGTCCGCAAGGAACTGCCATGCGACCTGCAGGTCATCGCGGTGATGACGCTGGACTCCAGAGCGCCGTTAAGATGGATGCCGACCGGAACATCAGCCCGCAGGCGGAGGCGAACAGACTCGTGCATCAATTTACGCATTGCTTCCGTCGCAACCTCTGGCTCGCTGATCCTGTCCACAGCCGCCTGGGGCAGCTCCAGTTGCCAGTAATACTCCTCATGGAGATAACCATCCTGCACTCTGAGAAAGCAACCCGGTTTGAGTTCCCGAATTTCTGTGAAGGATGTCCGGCCGGGCAAGGGGGAGCCAAAAAGACAGGTTTGCGCCAGTGTCGTATCATCGAGAACCTTATGCTGTTCCGGCAGGCAAAACAAGGCCTTTATCTCCGAAGCAAAGGCAAAGAAAGAGTTGGCCTTGTAAAAAAGAGGGCAAATTCCCACATGATCGCGGGCAAGAAAGAGCTGGTGTTGTCTCCGGTCCCAGATCGCGAGGGCAAACTGGCCGTTGAGCATATTCAACATGGCAGGGCCATACTCCTCATAGAGATGAAGGAGGACCTCGATATTGCCCCGAGTTACAAAACGGTGCCCCATATGGCGAAGCCTCTGGCGAAGCTCGACATAATTAAAGATCTGACCATTGCATACAAGCCAGAGCTGGCCATCTTCATTCGAAATCGGCACCGAACCGCCATAGATATCGATAATGCTCAGACGCGATTGGCCAAAGGCGAAATAATCATCAACATAAGCGCCATATTGATCAGGACCCCGATGGCGTAAGGAGTAAACCATCTCCTGAACAAGAGGAAGGGGGTCTTTGGTCAGGTGGAACCAGGAATGAATCCCAGCTATCCCGCACATAAGAACCTCATTTTTCCGCTTTGTCTGCCAGTTGAGCAGAGGTGAGTATCTCATACTCTGGAACAAGTGCAGCCAGGGCAGAACGCAACGCCATCCCGTCACCCGATTTACATAACCGGATTAGTTCATCGATACGCGGGGTAAGTTCCGGCAAGGCATGAATCTCTTTGGGGATGATCCGGTTGATCATTTTGTGACTTGTCGGCAGGCAGGTTTCGCCGGCGCCGACCAGTTCCTCAAACAGTTTTTCGCCGGGACGCAGGCCGATCTCCTTGATGGCGATTTCGGTATAAGGCCGGAATCCCGCACATCGGATCATGGCCGCGGCCAGCTTTTCTATCTTCACCCGCTGCCCCATATTCAGGACATAGATCTCGCCGCTCTCCCCCATGGTGATCGCCTGGAGGATGAGATTGACCGCTTCGGGAATGCACATGAAAAAACGTTCAATCTGTTTGTCTGTGATCGTCACGGGCCCCCCGTTCTGGATCTGTTTCATGAACAGAGGCACCACGCTGCCGTGGCTGTTGAGAACGTTGCCAAATCGCACGGTGACAAAACGCGTATGGCTGTAGGGCGCGAAAGCCTGGAAAAAGAGCTCAACCACCCGTTTGGTGGCGCCCATTACATTGACCGGATTGACCGCCTTGTCTGTGGAGACAAAGACGAAGTGATCTACACTGAAGCGGTCCGCACAACGCGCGATGATTCTTGAACCCATGATGTTGTTGCGTACCGCCTCGTCCGGATTGTCTTCACTCAAAGGCACATGTTTTTGCGCGGCGGTATGAAATACGATTTCCGGCCGATGGGTGGAGAAGACATTTTCCATCTTTTCAAGGCAGGTCACATCCCCGAGGATGTAGGATGTCCTTTCGCAGGTATGTGAATTCAGCTCAGACTGCAATTCGAACAGATAGTTTTCACTGCGGTCGAGAAGAACAAGGCTCTGGGGCTGCTGGGCGGCGACCTGCCGGGCAAGTTCAGAGCCGATCGATCCACCGGCCCCGGTGATCAGCACCCGCTTGCCTTTGAGGAAGCGCTTGATCGCCCCCAGATCGAGGCTAAGCATACGGCGCCCGAGCAGGTCAGATACCTCCACATCCCGCACTTTGGACAGGTGGATGCGGCCGCTTGCCACATCGGAAATTGCAGGCACGACGCGATGCTTCAGCTTCGTCTTTTCACAGAAAGAGAGGACATTTCTCAGCTCTTCAGAGGTGATATTGGTGATGGCGATCAAAATCTCGTCGACGCGCAGCTGCCGGGCTATATCCGGAATATCTTTCCGGTTGCCATACACTTTGATGCCGTGCAGGGTCGTGCCCAGCTTCTCGGGATTATCATCAATAAAGCCCACGACCTGATAGGCATGGCCATTCCGATTCTGTTGACGGATGAGCTGATCGCCGACATCGCCGGCGCCGATGACCAAAACCCTTTTAGGCAGGGAATAGTCCTTTGCTGGTTCTTTCTCATTCTGGATCCTTAGAAAGATACGGGCGCCGGCCATGGCCCCGACCATCAGGATCCCGTCAATGATAAAAACCGATCTCGAAAGCACACGCAAATCGATGAAGAAAATGATGAGTACGATGGCCACCGTGCTGAATACACAGACCTTCATCATATGAAAAAGATCCGTCCAACCGATATACTTGCACTGGCTGCGGTAAAGACGGAAATAGATGAAAAAAGCAGCGCGGACCAGGAGGACGACCGGCAAGCTGCGGGTAAAGTTGTACATCTCGGTTTCAGGTATTTTCGAGTCGAAACGCAGAATATAGGCCAGATAATAGCAGCCGGTCACAAGAATCATGTCGATGATGAAAAGCATGGGCCAACTGGCTTTTTTGGGCTGGTAGAAGGGAAGGAGAAGTCCCCTCAAGGAGGACCAGATGCCCCGCCAGATCAACTGCAGATCCTGGATCAGGCGGGGATGGGCGGCGTAGGCGACATCTATCTTCAGCTTTTCCGGAAGCAGATAGTTGGCATAATAGGACTCGACATCTTCCAGGCTTTCCGGGATCATATCCGCTTCGTTACGTCCGATGATCTGGGCAGGGCCGACCAGGCCGGGGCGGACCTCGAGGGCCTTGCGCTGTTCATCCGTATAGAGCGCGACCATTTTGGGAATCTCCGGCCTCGGGCCGACCACACTCATCTCACCCTTGAGTATGTTGACGAGCTGGGGTAATTCATCCAGCTTGGTTCTTCTCAGAATGCGGCCGACATAGGTCTCTCTGGGGTCCCGGCGCTGACTGATGCCCGGCCCCTTCGCCGCTGCATCCACGGTCATGGTGCGCAGTTTGAATAGTGTGAATGGACGGCCGAAGCGGCCGATCCTCACCTGCCGGAAGAATACCGGCCCCCGGGATGTCGCCTTGATGGCCACGGCCAACACAGCCAGCAAAGGGATAGATATTAAAAGTCCCAAAAAAGCAAATACGAGGTCAAACAATCGCTTTATCATGGTGGCTAATCCCCCTCCTTGATCGATGTGGCGCCGGTCGGTGCAAGAGACGACGCAAAGCACGACATATAAAAGCGACTTCCTCCCGCCGCAATGTGGGGTAAAGAGGCAAGGAAATTGCAGCCTGGTACTGCTTCTCCGCTTCCGGAAAATCACCAGGCCGGTAGTTGAAAGTCTGTTGATAGTAGCGATGCAGATGCAGGGGGATAAAATGGACACTGACTCCTATGCCCATTCCTTTAAGCTGTTCAATCAAATCATCCCGCTGCTCCCGCGCCCGCTCCTCAGCCAGACGAATGATATAGAGGTGCCAGGCATGCCTGGTCCCCTCCCTCTCCTCGGGCAGGATCAGATCAGGGAGTCCGGCCAAGCCCTCCTGATAGGCCTCAACCAGTTTGCGGCGGCGTGCCTGCATGGTCTCGAATTTGTGCATTTGGGCAATGCCGATGGCCGCCTGGATGTCAGAAAGGTTGCACTTGTAGCCCAGAGTGCAGATTTCATATCGCCAGCTTCCCCGGTCAGAGTAACGATTCCAGGCATCGTGCGAAAGACCGTGCAGACTGAGCTGTCTTATGTTCTTCGCCAGCTTCTCCGAATCGGTGGTGACCATGCCACCTTCGCCAGTGGTCAGATTTTTTGTGGCGTAAAAACTGAAAACGGTCAGCGTGCTGATGCTCCCCACCGGATTCCCGTCATACCAGGTCCCGAGGGCATGCGCGGCATCTTCGACCACATGGATACCCTTTCGCCGGGCCAGGCTCAGGATTTCCGTCATATTGCAGGGATCACCGGCGATGTGGACGGGCACGATAGCCTTGGTTCGGGCCGTGATCGCCGCGGCGATCTTTTGGGGATCGATGTTGAATCCCCCCCGTTCAACATCCACCAGCACGGGTCTCGCCCCCGTATGGACAATGGTCTCACCAGTTGCGGAAAAGGTGTAGGGAGTCGTGATCACCTCATCACCAGGCCCGACCCCGAGGGCCAGCAAGGAGAGATGTAAACCGGCCGTGCAGGAGTTGACGGCCACGGCATAACGGGCTCTGGTGAAGGCGGCCACTTCTTTTTCCAATTGGGCAGCTTTTGAACCCGTCGTCAGCCATCCTGAACGCAAGGTCTCCACTACACTGCCGATCTCCTCAGCCCCGATGCAGGGGACATTGAAAGCGATTTTGCGAGCAAGCTTGGCTGAAGCCATCACTCCTCCTGCTGTTCACTTGACTTCAGAAGAACCATAATGATAGGAGTAATACTTGTGCTGATAATAATAGGGCAATACTTCACCCATATCATTCATGACGATACCCAGAATTGGCTTGCCGGTCTCGTCAAGCAGCTCGATGGCCCGTTTGACGATTTCACGGTTTGTGCGGCCGGAAAGTACGACGAGCAGAATACCGTCCACATACTCGGCCAGTTTGAGTGTGTCGCCCACATGCAAAATGGGGGGTGCATCCAGAATGATGGTATCATAGAAGAGGCGCAGCTGGTTGAATAAATTCTCCACTCTGCCGAAACTCAACAGCTCGAAGGGACGGGCAACATTACGCCCGGCGCTGATGACATGCAGGCCGGAATAGGGTGTAGTTTGAATCGCTTGCTGGAGTTCCAATCCATCACTGAGAATCTCTGTGAGGCCATTGACCTGTTCCAGTCCCAGTTTCTTGTGCAACGTCGGGCGATTCAAATCAGTATCCATGACCAGATGATTGCTCTTGGTCGAGAGGGCGGCCGTGAGCGCAATATAGGCGGAAATGGTGGTCTTGCCCTCACTTGCGATGGCACTGGTCACCATGAAGATCTGCGGGATCCGTCCTTCAATCGGCGCACGCATTCGTGCATACAGTCGATAAAACTCGGTAAAATAGGGGGAATGCTCAGAATATTCGCTGATGCCCTTGAGAGTGCCATTCTGCTTCATTGCTTTATCCTTTAGCGAATAAAGATACGATAGATGAGCATAACCGAAACCAGGGCGATGAGGGGTATGGCAACAGCGGCTGCGTACCGTCGATGCTTTTGGCGTGTCAATTCAAGCCGGGTCTCAATTTTCGGGATTGCGGCAAGAACGGGTATTTTGAAATAATTGGTAACATCATCGATGGAGGTCAAACTGGTATCCATGTACTCTCGAGCCATCACCATACCGAGGCCAAGCCCCAAACCTAAAAACAGGGCAATGAACATCATCCGCGCGCGTTGGGGTTTGATACGTTCAAGGGGCCTTTGCGGGGGAGAAAGTAGTTTGAATCTCATCTTGGTCTCAGTGACCTCAGCGGACTCGCGCATTTGTGATCCCTGGTTTGCCTGCAGCAGTGCTTCATAAATCTCGCGATTGATCTGCACTTCCCTTTCCAGTTTGGCACGCAGTCCCTCTTGAGAAGGTTGGCGTCTGATCAAGTCATTATGGCTGGCGATGATCTCTTGCAGAATTTCTGTCGAGTTCTGCAAAATATCCACATCAAGCCGGAGCTCTTCCAATTTGATCGCAGCATCGACCACAGTAGGGCTTTTCGTGCCCAGATCGACCGTGACTCGGTTCCTGATGGACTCATAGATTTGCTCCTTCAATTGGCCGATCTCTTCGTTAAGGAGGATGATCTCAACATCCCGCCAACTGAACTTTTTAAGCAACTCGCATACATCCCTGGTGCGCTTGAGCACACGCTGACGCAAATCGCGGGTAGTCTGATCCAGATCGCTTCTGTAGGACAGGGTGATATCGCGAAGAGATCCGGAAAGAAGCTTTTGCATTTGTTCGCGCTTGGCCTGCAAATCGATATCGGTGGACAGTTTCACCGATTGTATCTCGGACAGCTTCTCGCGGCTCAGTTCATTCTCACTCAAACCCTGGACCGTGAGGGAGGTCTTGAAGGCATTCAGGCGGTTTTCGGTGTCCTCGAGCCGCTTGCGATAGATGTCGAGTTGTTGGCTGCTAAAACTGCTGACCGCGGAGACCGATTGTATCTGACTCTGCTGAGACTCGGCGATCGCCAGCTCTGTCACCAGAGTCGCCAGTCGAAAGGCCTCCTCTGACGAAGGCCCTTCGGCGCTTATTTCAATGAGATTATAGGCCTTCATTCGTGTTGAAATCCGCTTGAAGAGATGTTCAATATAGACCTGCTTGGCAATCACCTCGCGTTCGATGAAGGGATTTTGCGCACAGAGCTGGTCAATTTTCAGGACTACTTTGGGATCCTGCTCGACCTCGAGGCTGTCGAGAAGGCGGAGCAGAAATCCCTCGCTGGTGATTCGCCGACGGAAGTAGTCGATTTCGTTAACCTGTGAGGTGGAGGGGACAAAACGCAACGAGGCGCCTGAGAGCAGATTGGCGTCAACGATCATCACAGTGGAGGCCGATTGGTAGACAGGAACCGTCGTCAAAGCGAGATAGAGACCGCCGGCTAGGGCGATGAACATACTGATGATGATGTAGTAGCGGCGTCGCAAAAGCAGCTGCCACCACATTTGCCAGTCAATGCCTTTACGGGTTGACATATTTGTTGCCTCATCGATAACGGTTTAGTCCTCTGCGGTGACCAGGCTATAGGCTAGCGAGGTCAGCGCTGCACCGGAAAAAATCATGATAATATCCCAAAACACACTTTCGCGAAAAACGCTTTTTCTGGGTACATAAATGGTGTCCCCGCCTTTGACAAGGAAAAAGGAGGGTGAGCTTTCATCAGCATACTTTTTTACATTGACTTTGGTGACGCTGGAGTAGGCACCGTTTTTCCGTATCACCCGCACCTCACTCAGCTTGGCTGTAGAGGTCGGCCCTCCAGCGGTAATCAAGGCCTCAAGCAAATTGAGCTCTTTGTTGAAAGTGAAAACACCCGAGTTGCCGACCTCACCATAGATGAAAAGTACATTCGGCTGCGTCTGCATGGCCTGTATGCCGGTACTGGCAGCTGCACCCACGATGGCCGAAACATAGATATTATCTCCGGGCTCGATTTTGGGCAAGCGCTGGAATTCCCGGTTGCGCAGGACTTCAGAGACATCCACCGACATGGTCCGGGGATCCCCGTCGGCCGATTTACGAATGATCAGCACATTATTCAGATCAGCAGTCTCCAGGGGTCCACCGGCTTCAGAAATGATATCCCACAGATTGGGGATGATCTCAAAGGTGTATTTTTTGGGATCTTTCACATGGCCCATCACATAGACCTTGCGGCTGCCATACTCGGTCACCTTGATGGATACGTTGGTGATTCTACGATTGTAGAGAGAAATCCTTTCTACAATCTTGTCCGCCAGCTGCTCAATGGTCAAGCTGTCGGCCTTGATGATCCCCCCGATGGGCAGACTGATCTGGCCGTTCGCATCAACCCGGGTGGTGACATTCAGATCCTTATCCTGCCAAAAACTGATCTCCAGCACATCGTCCTTGCCAATCATGTATTCCTGTGCCCCTGCATCATAGGCCAGCATCAGAAAGAGGCCCAGTGAAATGATACAGCCGTACATTTTGTGTTTCATCATTGCTCTCCTGGTTGTCACCTTCGTCAGGGCAAGGTGGTCCCATAAACAGTGTTGCTTCCGGTGGACCGGCCCATCCAGTCGTACACATAAATTCTGTAGTAATAGGTCATATCGCTGCCCAACCCCGTATCATCATGAGTTGTGGTAGCCGCATTGTTTATGATGACAATTGGAGTTGCAGAATTATCGACGGAGGCGTTGGTCGATCGAAAAACACGATAACTGGCAAAAGCGGACGATTGGCTTACACTCCAGGAGAGGCGTAAGGTTTTCAATGCGCTGGCAGCCGGCACCGCCAGCAGGACAGCGTCGGGTTTTTCTTCAGGGAGTGTGGTCGCCGAAATGATATTGCTGATACTCATATTGCCGGCAAGATCAGTTGTGTAAAGTACATACCAGTAATTTGTATTAGGCAGGAGTCCGCTATCCTGGAACTGAGTGGTCGCGCGAGTCGAAATCAGGGTGACCTGAATATCGCTGCTGCTCACCGAGGCCTGTGTGCTGCGAAACAGACGATAATGCGCAAAATCCGATTCTGTATTCTGATTCCAGCTCAGTAATATCGAGGTCGTCGTCACATTCAAGGGGACCTGCAGCTGAGCCCTCTGCGGTGCGGCATCTGCAGGTGTCTGACCGCTGACGATATTGCTGCCGGAGATCAATCCCCTCTGATCGTAGACATAGACCCGATAATAGTATTTGTGATTGTAGGCGAGCAGTGAATCGACGCAGTAGTTGGAGGTCTGAATGGAGGAGATGGCCACCATCAGAGAGGTGGAATCGACCTTCTCCACATCCGACCGGAAAAGCTTGTAAAGAGAGAAATCGGCATCCTTGTTGACGGTCCATGTCAAATGGAAGGCCTTGTCTTTGCCCCCAATCCGCTCGGGCTCGAACAGCTGCACGGGCAGTGGAGGATTCTCTATCGTCAAGGTCTGTGCTGAGATATACTCATCGGAAATATTGCCTGCAGCATCGGTAAACGAGCCGGTTATGGATATGTTAAAAACATCCTCGCAAGGCGGGATTTGATAATCCTGGGAATAGATGCCATCGTTGGCACTTTTATCACCATGTGTAGCGTCATCATACAGACGTATGGAACCAAGAACAGAGCCAAAGGCGACCACAGCATTGCCATACGGTTCATCCGTTCTCATCTGAAAGCTGACAATATCACCCGTACGATAGGCCGCGACGGCGTTGGGGATCACGAGGCTGTAAATCGCCGCTTTGGCATCCAGGTAGATTTCATCAACAACCGGCGATCCGGTCTGATTGCCCTCCTGATCGAGAAACACGGCGAAGACAGATCTTTTTCCGTCTCCAGGGGATAGTGACCAGGAGATGGTATCGCTGTACAGCTGCCAGGTCGCATGGGTAAAAGATGAGTCCGCTGCAATTTTGACATAACGCGTGCCGCTGGGAGCGATAAGCCTGAGTGTAATGGTGGATGAATTGGTATAGAGTGCACCGTTGTTAATGATTATCGAATAGAGGCCTGGACGAGCGGAGACACCATCCGATATCTCTCCCGTAAAGCCTGCCGTGTTACAAGCTGCGACGTGATAGATGTAACGCTGACCATTGATGAGGCCCTTCTCAACGTAAAAGGTAGTCGTACAGGAATCAATCAGCCTCAGACCGGTCTGAATGCTGTCCTGACGGAAAAGATAGTAAAGCTTGATCTCACCGGAGGGGGCATTCCAGCTAAGATGGACCGAACGGTCACCCACCTGTGCGACCAGATGGGTTGGCGCACCGGGATAGTCCTGGCTCGTATTGCGCAATGGCTCACTCAATTTTTCACAAGCCACGACGGCAATCATAAACATCCACACTGCAAGGATGCTTCTTGTCTTCATGGACCATCCTCCTATAGCGGAACTGTATACGAAATCGTAAAACCGCTGCCAGATGGGAGGGGCTGGCTTACCCCTGGGGCAGCAAGAAATTCAATCTGTCGTAAATTTTTGGGAAAGATAAACAGGGCATCAAGAAAATTCAAGGCATGCAGTCCGATTGCGGTATACAGCATGGCCTGCCGCCACTGGTCGGCCTGCTTCCAGTCCTGATGAGCGGAGTGCAGTCTCTGCCAGGCCGCGGCTTCCCGATCGTACTTGAGACTCGAGATTCGGTAAGAATCCAGCTGCACCCTGTACACGTCCTCGAAATGGAGGCAGCGTTGATGCGTATATCCGAGTGAGAGCAGGCAGGCCGCTTGAAGTCCCATGAGGATCCTGCCCTTCAGAGGCTGTTCGCTGTAATTCTGCCCCCAACCAGTGACGAAAAAGGAGCGCAAAACGGCCTTGCCCCGCGTTTTGGGAGAGAGCATGAAGGTGATGGTCTCGATTTTACGCGTGCTGAAATCGATCTCTCGGGAGACCGACTCATAGCCCCGCTTTTCAGCGAAGAGGCGGTATTTGCCCGCAAGCTGGTAGGGGAAGGTACACGGGGTTTTACCAATGATCTCGTCCTCGATCAAAACCGTAGCGCCGCCCGGCTGAGACTGGATCAGGAAGCCCTTGTTCTCCTGCCCGCTGGTTTGCGCCCCTGCCGTAGTCAGGGGGAGCAGGATCAGAAGGAACGGCAGCAGGGCGTTTGCGCAGCGCCCAAAACAACCTTTGCACAGATGAACCGGAAGACTGGAATGCAGCATGGATCCCTCGCCATTCTCATGTAAAGTTATTCAAAAAATAACGCTTGACAAACTTGGCCCTGTTTTGTAATTTGTGCAGAACAAAAAAAGCCCACCGCGGCCTATGCTCAGGCATAGACCTCGTGTGTGGTGACGCTGCCAGCACTACAGACTTGGCCGGTCTGCTGGCAGCTTTTTTTTTACACTAAAATAACTTTAGCAGGAAGGAATTCTCTGCCCTGTCTGGTCAGATGACTACAGACTGTTTCTTTCCATCATGACGATCCCCCCGAAGAAATGGCCAGAATGGAATAATCCCTGAGCGAAATTGTCGGATCGAAGTTAAACGCTGCAAATGAACAAAGTTGCCACTCATCGATAGAGAACCGCGAGGACAATGCCTCCCCAAAAGCATTCCATGGACGAAGAATAAAACGTGCGGGATTTTGGCTGATAGAAGGTGCGCAACAAAGCCGGAAGCAGTCACGCAGAAGAAGGAATGATAGTCCGGATTTCCAAAGCTTCCCCTAGAACACCTTGATACCGCAAAACCCCCTACCCCTCACCACCAATTGCATGAATTCATTAAGGTTTGTAGCAGGAGCATTTTTGCTTTTGTTCAGGATAATGCTAGGAGTTTTCCCCATGCCCTTTTTTACAAAGGGTTAACCATTGCTGGACTCTGTACAAGAAATATACAGAGTGCGATTCTAAATGTCAATAGAAAAGTAAGTTTTTTTCATCTTTTTAACGGCTATACGCCATTATTGTGCAAATTTCGTGGTTCATTGTGCAAATCTGACCACTAAAGCGCCAATTATGGCTAAGGAATTCCCGCCAGTGGCTTCTTTTGTTCACTCTCCGGGCGAGGGCGCGTGATCCTGCCCCCTGTTCTCGCCAGAATTATCCTCACTGTCGTCATAGCCCCGGTTTTTTCCAGGGGAACAAATCGGCTGCAGCGATTGTTGAAATTACAAACAACCATAATTCTCTAGCATAGGGAGCCTTTTAATGAATGCAATCATGCAAATGATCGTCCAGCAGCTGAGCGGCAATGCCATCAATAAAATCGCCAGGCAGCTCGGAATCGACTCCGCCACGGCCTCCAAAGCGGTCGGAGTGGCTGTGCCGATCCTCATCTCCGCCCTGACCCGGAATTCCTCCACGGAAACAGGCGCCTCCTCACTGCACAAGGCCCTGGTCAAGGATCATGACGGCTCCATTTTCGACAACCTCGGCAGCCTGATTGGTGACGCCTCCGGTTTCTCCGGTTCCGGCATTCTCAAGCACATCCTCGGCGCGGACCAGTCCACGGTCACTTCGCGCGTCAGCCAGACCGCAGGTGTGGATTCCGGCACCATGAGTTCAATCATGGAAATGGTGGCCCCGATGGTGATGGGCGCCCTGGGCAAAACCACCCGGGATGAGGGACTCGATGTCTCCGGCCTAACTGAGCTTCTCACCGGCCAGCAGCAGGAGGCCGAGGCCGAGCAGCCCAATATTTTCGGCTCCCTCAACAAGATGCTCGACAGCGACGGCGATGGCAGCTCGATGGACGAGATTGGCGGCTTCCTGGGCAAACTCTTCAGCTGATCCCATTCCCCTTCCCGCACGGGAAGGTTACTTTCCTCAAGCCAGACCAGCCTGCATGATTCCATGCAGGCTTTTTATATCTGCTGCATCTCCACGAGCTGATTATTGGACAAGGCCATGCTGTGCTGCTGAAACCCCGCACCATCGAACTTCTCGCTCCGGCACGCGACCCGGAAGCCGGCCGTGCCGCCATCGACTGCGGTGCCGATGCCCTCTATATCGGCGCGCCCCGTTTCGGGGCCCGCGAACAGGCGGGCAACTCCCTGCAGGAGATCGAATCCCTGATTCTTTATGCCCACCGCTTCTGGGCCAGGGTCTACATCACCCTCAACACCCTCCTGCACGACGATGAGCTGGAGGAAGCCGTTGCGCTCGTCCATCGTCTCCATGATCTCGGGGCGGACGGCCTCATCATCCAGGATGCAGGGCTGCTGGAGGCCTCCCTCCCCCCTATCCCCCTCATTGCCAGCACCCAGATGCACAATCACACCCCGGAGCGGGTTGCCTTTCTCGAAGGGGCAGGATTTCAGCGGGCTATCCTGGCGCGCGAGCTCAGCCTCGAGCAGATCGGGGCCATACGCCGCTCGACCCAAATCGAGCTGGAGGGCTTCGTGCACGGAGCCCTCTGCGTCTCCTACAGCGGCCAGTGCTATCTCAGCCTCGCCCGCGGCGGCCGCAGCGGCAACCGCGGGCAGTGCGCCCAGCCCTGCCGCCTGCCCTACCGCCTCGTCGACGCGGCCGGCAAAACCATCAGCGGCCGCCGCCACCTCCTCTCCTTGCGCGACCTCAACCTCTCGGAACAGCTCGGCGAGCTGCTCGATGCCGGCATCACCTCGTTCAAGATCGAGGGCCGGCTCAAGGATGCCTCCTATGTGAAGAACATCGTCACCTGGTATCGCAGAGCACTTGATCCCCTGCTGAAAGAGCGTGGGCTGCATGCCGCTTCCTCCGGCCGTGCCCTCGCCGCCTTCATCCCCGATCCCGCCAAAAGCTTCAACCGCGGCTTCACCACCTATTTCATCCACGGCCGCGGCAGCGACCTCACCGCCTGGGCCACCCCCAAGCACAGCGGCGAGGCGGTCGGACTGGTCCGGCGCTGCCGGGCCGGGGAACTGCAGCTCGAGGGCGGTGTCCATCCTCTGCACAACGGCGACGGACTCACCTGGTTCGACGCGGAGGGGGAGCTGCAGGGGGGCAGAGTCAACCGCGTCGAGGGGGAACGCCTCCTCCTCGACCGGGCCGTCGATCTCCCCCCCGGAACCCGCATCATGCGCAATCATGACCACCTGTTCCTCGAAGCCCTCAAAAAGAGCAGCTGCAGCCGGCTGATTGCCGTGGTGATCGAACTGGTTGAAGCGGAGGGCGGACTGGTGCTGAAGGCGAGGGATGAGGAGGGAGTCGCGGTGGAGCTCTCTGCGGAGGCCATTTTCGAGCCTGCCCGGGATCCCGGGCAGGCCTTGCAGGCGGCGCGCTCGCAGCTGGCCAAAAGCGGGGGCACTCTTTTCGCAGTGCAGGAGGTACGGGTGGAATGGCGCGAGCCCTGGTTTCTCCCCCTCTCGGTGCTCAACCGCATGCGCCGCGATCTCCTCGCTGCGCTCCTTGAGGCCCGGCTGCGCGCCCATCCCCTCTGCCGGACGGCCATAGTCCCAAACGATCTCCCCTTTCCTGCGCGCAGCCTCGATTTTCATGGCAATGTGCTCAACCGCCTGGCCCGCGCTTTTTATGCCCGGCACGGCGTGGCCGAAATCGCCCCCGCCGCGGAATCGGGCATCGACCTGCGCGGCCAGCGGGTGATGACGACCCGCTACTGCCTGCGCGGTGAACTCGGGCTGTGCGGGGGGCAGCTGCACGCCCACGGCTTCACCGAACCGCTCCACCTCATCGATGACCAGAATCAGCGGCTGCGCCTCGATTTCCGCTGCAGCGAGTGCGAGATGGATCTCTATCTCGACGGCTGACCCGCAGCACTCCTATCTCATCGCCACAATACCCAGATAGAGCAGACCAGCAAGGGAGAGGAGCGCTGCAGCCGCCAGGGCCGGCCGGGTGTCCTCCCCCCCCTTTTCAGCCCGCAGGGCGCGCCGGATCACCATCGGCCCCAGCACCAGGGAGTTGAGCAGGAGCGGGATGATGAGGAACCAGGAGGCCTCGAGCCAGCGCTCCGGCATGCCGACCGCCGCCATCATGGCTGCTGCCCGTTGCAGGGCCCCCTCCCCGGCCAGCTCCTTGCCGGCGTGAATGATGAGGTCGAATCCCCGCGTCAGAAAAAGCAGCGCATCGCCGATCACCAGCAGCCAGGCCCCCACCCGCGCGGCATAGGCCAGGGCTTGCGGGCCGCTTCTCCCCTCCTCGCCCTCCAGCCGGCTGTGCAGCACCCCGTAGCCGGCATAGATGACAAAGCCGATATTGAGCCAGGCGGCGAAGCGCAGCCAGGAGGTCGGTGGCAAATAATAGATCAGATAGAGGCAGCTGATGATGCCGAGGACGGGAAAAATGTAGTTTCGGGCGGCATAGAAGAGCAGGGCGGCCCCGAGAAGGAGCCCCGCCTTGAGGCCCGGCGCGAGGGGCGTCAGCAGCACCACCACGAACAGCAGAAGATAGAGGCCGAGAGCCCAGGGCCAGCCTCCGGGAACGCGGAAGGGCCGCGGCCGGTGGGGGTCCCGCCGCCGCATCACCACAATCCCGGCGCTGACCAGGATGAAGGCGAAGAGAGTGCCGATGTTGGTCAGGTCGACCATTTCATCAATGCTGGCCACGGCGGCGAAGGAAGCCACAAAAACCCCGGTGAGCAGGGTCGCAACATGGGGGGTGCGAAAGCGGGGGTGAACCCGCCGGAAGAGAGGGGGCAGCAGGCCATCGCGTGACATGGAAAAAAAGATGCGCGGCTGGCCGAGCTGAAAGATGAAAAGCACGGCGGTATGGGCGATGACCGAGCCAAAGGCGACGATGCCGACCGCCCAGCCCAGGGTCGGACTGGCATGAGCGAGGGCCAGGGTGAGGGGCTCAGCCTGCTCAGTGGCCAGGGTGGCCTTGAGTTCCGGATAGGAGATCAGCCCCGTAAAGACCGCGGCGACCACAACATAAAAAATGGTGCAGATGATCAGCGAGGCGATGATGCCGATGGGCAGGTCGCGGCTGGGATTGCGCGTCTCCTCCGCTGCGGTCGAGACCGCATCAAAGCCGATATAGGCAAAGAAGACGATCGCCGCCCCGGCGCTTATCCCCGACCAGCCGTTGGGGGCAAAGGGGGTCCAGTTTTCCGGCTTGATCCAGTAGCAGCCGACGACAATAAAAAAGGTCAGCACGACAATCTTGATGCCGACCATGACAGCGTTGAAGCGGGCGCTCTCGCGGATGCCCCAGATGAGCACCAGGCTGATGAGGGCGACGATGGCGACAGCGAGGAGATTGAAGACGATCGGCAGTCCGAAGAGGTGGGGGGCGTCGCGAAAGACAGTCTGCACCCCGGCCGCGTCCACAATCCGCGCTGCAGTGCGGTAATCCATCGAGATCCAGTCGGGTATGATGATGTCGAATCCGCGCAGGAAGGTCTTGAAATAATTCGCCCAGGAGATGGCCACGGCGATGTTGCCGACGGCGTACTCGATGATCAGGTCCCAACCGATCACCCAGGCGATGAGCTCGCCCAGGGTGGCGTAGGAGTAGGTGTAGGCCGAACCGGCGATGGGGACGAGGGAGGCGAATTCGGCGTAGCAGAGGGCGGTGAAGCCGCAGACCACGGCGGTGATGATAAAGGAGAGCATCAGGGCCGGGCCGGCGCCCGGGCGGAAGGCGTCGCCGGCGGCGGCGGTGCCGATGGTGGCGAAAATACCCGCGCCGATGATCGCTCCGATGCCGAAAAGGGTGAGCTGCACCGGGCCGAGCACCCGGTTCAGGCGGAATTCGCCGCGCTCCGATTCGGCGATGATGTGGTCGAGCGATTTGATCCTGAAAAGTGCGGCCATGCCCCGGCCGTGCGGCGGTGCTCCCTCTTTCATGCTCTGCGCTCCTGAGGATGGGTATCTGCGGTGCTGCCGGTCAGCGGATTGCATGAATATACATCAAATTGAGGGGCAAATGCAAACCCTTTTGCGGAAATTTTTCCCTCCGGGTGAGTGAGCAGGGGCAGGGCCGCTGGCTTTCAGGTGCGAGAAAAGGGCTTGCATTTCCCCGCAAAATTTATTATCATATAAGAGCGCGGGAGTAGTTCAGTGGTAGAACGCAAGCTTCCCAAGCTTGATATCGCGGGTTCGATCCCCGTCTCCCGCTCCATAAAAAAAGCCTTGCATCCCTTCGGATGCAAGGCTTTTCTGTTTTTGGTGCCCTTTCAGCCCTTGAGAATGCGCTCGGTCTCGCGGGCGATGGCCAGTTCCTCGTTGGTCGGGATCACCAGGACCTTGACCCGGCCGGTGCTGATCTCGAAAGCGTTGTCCTGATTCTTTTCAGGAGCGAGGGCGATGCCGAAGGCCTCGAGATTCCGGCAGCTCCACGCCCGCACGAGGGGAGAGTGTTCCCCGATGCCGGCGGTGAAGACCAGGGCGTCAAGCCCGCCCAGGACCGCCATGTAGGCGCCGATGTATTTGCGCAGGCGGTGGCAAAAGATCTGCAGGGCGAGGATAGAGGCCTCGTCGCCCTGCTCGGCAGCCTCCTCGATTTCGCGGAAGTCATTGGTCTTCTCGGTCAAGCCAAGCATGCCGCTCTTCTTGTTGAGCAGGGCATCCACCTGGGCCATCGAGAGGTCCTCGATCTTGGCGATATAGGGGATGAGGGCGGGATCGACATCGCCCGAACGGGTGCCCATGACCAGCCCCTCGAGCGGGGTGAAGCCCATGCTGGTTTCCACCGAATGGCCCCCGTCGACCGCGGTGACGCTGGCGCCATTGCCGAGATGGCAGGTGATAATCTTAAGCTCCCCGATCGGCCGGCCGATGTACTCGGCCGCCCTCTGGGCGACATAGGCGTGGGAGGTGCCATGAAAGCCGTAGCGGCGGATGCGGTGCTTGCGGTAGAGCTCCATCGGCAGGGCGTAGGTATAGGCCTCGGCGGGCAGGGTATGATGAAAGGCGGTATCGAAGACTCCCACCTGGGGGACGCCGGGCATGAGCTGTTCGCAGACCTCGACGCCCTTGAGATTGTGGGGATTGTGCAGGGGGGCGAACTGGATGCAGCGGTGCACCCCCTCCTTGACCTTGTCATCGATCCGTACCGAGCTGACGAACTCCTCGCCACCGTGCACGAGGCGGTGACCGACGCCGCTGATCTCGTTCATGCTGGAGATGACCCCGTGCCGGGGGTCGCTCAAGAGTCCGAGCACCAGACTCAGGGCGGCCTCATGGCTGGGGATTTCGCGCGTCTGCGCCACCGGCTCTTTTCCCACCGGTTTATAGGTCAGAATGGCATCGCTGGCGCCGATGCGTTCGACCACCCCCTTGGCGAGCAACTGGTCATTGTCCGCTTCGATGAGCTGAAATTTGAGCGAAGAACTGCCGCAGTTGAGTACAAATATCTTCATGGAACTCCCTCGACGCGTTGCTTGTTCTGTTGATTAGGATTGTCTTTCAAGATGTATAATTTATAAAATTGAACTCTAAAACCAAATGGTTTTATTTTTGTACAGTGCTG
>ERZ795056.532-NODE-532-length-47968-cov-10.331121_pt1 | contig 47968 bp, 42 predicted proteins | sample MGYA00375140_ERZ795056 | MGnify/ENA primary metagenome ERZ795056 (study PRJEB30185, sample SAMN05720227) | activated sludge metagenome | isolation source: Anaerobic digester | place: USA | collected 2015-03-09 ...
AATTATCAATTATCAATTATCAATTATCAATTATCAATTATCAATTATCAATTAAATAAACATGTTCGAAATTCTCCTCAATCCCGACGCGTGGATCGCCTTATTAACACTAACTTTTTTAGAAATCATCCTCGGGATAGACAACATTGTGTTCCTGTCTATCGTATCGGGAAAACTCAAACCCGAGGAACAACCTAAAGCCAGAAGGATTGGTTTGTTGCTCGCTATGGCGTTTCGCGTAGTGCTGCTGTTTGGTATTACCTGGGTTTTGGGCTTGCAGGAAGCACTTTTTCATATTGATTGGGGCTTTTTCTCGGCACAGGTAACCGGTCAAAGCATCATTATTTTCGCGGGTGGTTTGTTCTTGTTGTACAAATCGGTTTCAGAAATCCACCATAAAATGGAAGACGAAGAGGAAAGCGAAAAAGGGAAAGCGGGCAATACGCTCGCAGCAGCGATTATCCAGATTGCTCTTTTGAATTTGGTATTTTCTTTTGACAGTATCTTGACTGCCATAGGGCTCATCAGCATGAAACCGGCACCCGAAGGATTTGGAGCTGCAGGCGCTTTAGAAATCATGATCCTGGCCATTGTCATCTCTATTGCCATCATGCTTGCGTTCGCCGGGCCGGTAAGCAAGTTCGTCAACCAGCATCCAACCATACAAATTCTCGGTTTGTCGTTTTTGATTCTGATTGGGGTCATGCTACTTGCCGAAGGCTCACACCTCGCGCACTTTAAATTTGGTAACGACCTCGAAGTAGGAACCATCCCTAAAGGCTACCTCTATTTCTCTATTTTCTTCTCTCTTTTTGTAGAATTCCTGAACCTGCGTATGAAGAAATCAAGGAATCCGGTGCAGCTGCACAATTCTAAAATAAAGGATGAAAAACTAGAAGATACCGACGTAACAAATTAACCTATAAAAAATACAGAAAACCGCGAACCTCAAGAATTCGCGGTTTTTTTTAGAATGGCGAACTTATAACATTGTCGCGGTAAACCATAACCCGCACAAGTCAGAATTTGTGACCTTTACACAAACCCTTTAAAAGTAAAAGTCATGAAACTACAACTCAAAAACATAGGGATTCTATTTGCCGCTGCACTCCTTAGCTTTTCTTGTAAGGATACGGCCAACGAAGCCAAAGTGATGGATGACAGACAAGCCGTTATCGATTCGATGAACATTGAAATGGCCAAACAGAAGGCCGAAATCGCCAAACAAAAATCAATTGACTCTATGCAGGTCATTGTGGCTGCAGAACAGACCCGTAAAAACCGCGTCCGCAACAACGCAGTAGCTGCAACGCCCGCACCAACAGCCGAGCAAAAGAAAAAAGGCTGGAGCGGCGCCGCTAAAGGAGCTGTAATCGGCGCCGGTGTAGGTGCCGTAAGCGGCGCCTTGATTGATAAGGAAAAACACGGTCGTGGTGCGGTAATCGGAGGCTTGGCCGGAGCCGGACTCGGTGCAGGAACCGGAGCCATAATCGACGACTCCAAAAAGAAAAAATAACTTTTTGCCTTTATGAGAAACGAAAGACCCGCAGAGCTCAAATTCATGCGGGTCTTTTCTTTCTAGTGTTTTGGTGTTGTAACTGCAGATTTAGTTGGCGTAACCTTGATTGCAATCTTTTAACGAAATAGGCAGATTTTCTACATCGCCAATTTTAAAAAAATTCATAGGGACAACAGCGTCCCCTCCCCAGAGGCAATCTAACCATTCCCGCCAAAAGTTCAAAGCAGAAAAAATACAGTTGACGTTAATTTTTAAAACAAAGTAATCTGCCCGTCGTCATCGAGTTGCACGTCTTCACCGCTAAGTTCAGAAACTTCGGTTTCGCCTTCTACTTCGAGTGTTTCGGGAACCACTTCCTCTGGCGCTTCGTAAGGCAAAGGCTCTAGCAGATTCACCTGTTTGAGCTTGTCGGTGGTGAGTTGGTTGCCGAGCGCCTTAAATCCCTTGACCGAAATAAAAGCTTCCAAATCAATCGTCTGGTTTTCTTTCAGGTTGCCTTTCACTTTTGCAAAGACCAATTCGGCTACCGGACGGTAATCGGTCGCGACAATCTCGAGTTGGGAATTTGGATGTTCGGTGATGAAGCTTTCCTCTTTGCCTTCGCTTTCCACAAGGAATCTTTTCACATAATAACGCTCCTTTTCCCCATCATAATAAATCGCAGCAATCGGCTTTGTGGGCACCCATTTTTCGAGTACTACCATATCTTCGTCGAAATGCGTCGTAAGTTCTGGAATAATCACCTTGAGTTTCCCGGTCTGCGAAATGACCAGAATTTTGTCGTTCGGACGGAATTCGCCAAGCAATTCGCCACGCGCATCCACATTGAGTTTCTGCACCGTATCGTCGAACCAGATTTTGCGCGGCTTGAGCGTCGAGATGCCTTTCTCCTTGATCTCGATTTTTTTGATAGGATACTTGGTCACAAGGTTCCCTTTAGAAGCGCGTCCTTTAATAGCAATCGACGCGAAATCGACATCCCATTTGAGTTTCTTGATACTGCCCACCTGGCGCAGCAAAATTGTGATGACCTCGGCCTCGCCATTCGGGTTGTGCGTAAAATACAACACCTGCGAGCCTTTGGTTTCATTGGTCAAATCGTACATCTTGTCGCGCGTGATCCCCGAAACATTGAAGCGTTTGATGTACGACGGACCCGATTTGCCATCGCGGTAAATCATATTGTAAATCGTACGTTTGTCGCTCTTGTCAAACACGGCAACATGGATGATGTCCTTGCCGATGAAACTCTTGTCAGATACCTTGGTCACCATCATATTCCCATCGCGCAGGAACACGATAATGTCGTCTATATCCGAGCATTCGGTAACAAATTCATCTTTCTTGAGGCTCGTCCCTACAAAACCTTCTTCGCGGTTCACGTACAATTTGGTATTGCGCAACACGACTTTGGTCGCTTCGATCGTGTCGAAGATACGCAGTTCGGTCTGGCGTTCACGACCTTTTCCGTATTTTTCCTTGAGTCGGGTGAAATAAGCAATCGCATAATCGGTAAGGTGTTCCAAATCGTGCTTGACCTGTTCAATATCGCCCTCGAGCGCCTCAATCTTGTCTTGCGCCTTGTTCGAGTCGTATTTAGAAATGCGCATGATGCGGATGTCGAGCAACCGCAAAATATCCTCCTCGGTCACCGCGCGTTTGAGGTGCTTGGTGTGTGGTTTCAAACCTTTGTCGACGGCTGCGATCACGCCTTCGCGCGTGGTTTCTTCCTCGATTAATCGGTAGATTTTGTTCTCGATGAAAATGCGCTCAAGCGACAGGAAATGCCACTGCTCCTCGAGTTCAGACAATTGGATTTCGAGTTCCTGTTTGAGCAGGTCTTTGGTTCTCTCGGTAGAAACGCGCAGCATTTCGGATACGCCCACAAAACGGGGTTTGTTGTCCTCGATCACGCAGCCCAGCGGCGCTACCGAAGTCTCGCAAGCGGTAAACGCAAACAAGGCATCGATTGTTTTATCTGGAGAAACGCCCGGATACAAATGGATCAGGATTTCTACCTCGGCGGCCGTATTGTCCTCTATTTTCTTGATTTTGATCTTGCCTTTCTCATTGGCTTTGAGAATGCTGTCGATGAGTGTCGTGGTATTGGTAGAGAACGGGATTTGCGTGATCACCAAAGTCGATTTGTCGAGCTGGCCGATCTTAGCGCGTACGCGAACCCTTCCGCCGCGCATCCCGTCGTTATAATTGGAGACATCGGCGATTCCCGCGGTTTGGAAGTCAGGGAAAATCTGGAACGATTTGCCTTTCAAAATCTTAATCGACGCATCGATGAGTTCGTTGAAATTGTGTGGCAGCACTTTCGTGGACAAACCAACGGCGATTCCTTCGGCACCTTGCGCCAAAAGCAATGGGAACTTGACCGGAAGATTGATGGGCTCGGCTTTACGCCCGTCATAAGACAAACCCCATTCGGTGATTTTTGGGCTGTACAAAACCTCGAGCGCAAACTTGGACAAGCGCGCTTCAATGTAACGCGAAGCCGCAGCACTGTCGCCGGTCAGGATATTTCCCCAGTTTCCCTGCGTGTCGATAAGCAATTCCTTTTGCCCAATCTGCACCATCGCATCCCCAATACTCGCGTCACCGTGCGGATGGTATTGCATGGTGTGCCCCACGACATTCGCCACCTTGTTGTAACGGCCGTCGTCGAGTTCCTTGAGCGCGTGCATGATGCGACGTTGCACGGGTTTGAAACCGTCTTCAATCGCAGGAACGGCACGCTCCAAAATCACATACGACGCGTAATCGAGGAACCAGTCCTTGTACATGCCGGTGACTTTGGTAATGGTGTCTTCTGGGTTTACTTCGTCTTGTTCGTAAAAATGCTCGCCTGAAGAAAGTGCTCCTTCGGGTTGTTCATTTTCGTTTTCGTTAAGGCTCAAATCTTCTTCTTCGTCCATGGTTTTAGTCAAAAGTTGAAAGTCGAAAGTCTAAAGACTCCAACCTGAAACTTAGTGTTGTCGTTTACGAAAATGTGCAGCCCCGATAGCAGCAAGTATCCTTTTGTCCTGAAAGGCAAAAGATACTGCGGATAGCGGGATTGGTCTGCCATTATTTCTATTAATTACTTTCTATCACGTCAAGTTCCACCTTGAGATTGTTGATGATAAAATCCTGGCGGTCGGGCGTGTTCTTGCCCATGTAAAACTCGAGCAGCTTCTCTATCGAGGTGGCGCCGTCAAGCATGATCGGGTCAAGCCTGATGTCCTGGCCTATGAAATGCACAAATTCGTCGGGCGAGATTTCTCCGAGTCCCTTGAATCGGGTAATTTCTGGTTTTGGTTTTAGTTTCTCTATCGCGGCTTTTCGTTCATCTTCAGAATAGCAATAGATGGTTTCTTTCTTGTTGCGTACGCGGAATAGCGGCGTTTGCAGGATGTACAGGTGGTTTTCCTTGATGAGTTCGGGGAAGAACTGCAGGAAAAATGTAATCAGGAGCAAACGGATGTGCATCCCGTCGACATCGGCATCGGTGGCGATGACGATGTTGTTGTAGCGCAAATTCTCCATGTCGTCCTCGATGTCGAGCGCGGCCTGCAACAGGTTGAACTCTTCATTTTCGTAGACGATTTTCTTGGTCATGCCGTACGAGTTGAGCGGCTTCCCACGCAAAGAGAAAACCGCCTGGGTGTTCACGTCACGCGATTTGGTGATGGAGCCCGAAGCCGAGTCGCCCTCGGTGATGAACAACGTACTTTCTAGCGATTTTGGGTTCTTGGTATCGGTAAGGTGCACGCGGCAGTCACGCAGTTTTTTGTTGTGCAGCGACGCCTTTTTGGCGCGGTCCTTGGCGAGTTTTCTAATGCCCGACAGTTCCTTGCGTTCGCGTTCGGCTTGCAAGATCTTGCGCAATAAGGCGTCGGCGGTTTCGGGATTCTTGTGCAGAAAGTTATCGAGGTTGGTTTTGACAAAATCATTGACAAACGTACGAACCGATGCCATTCCCGGACCCACTTCGGTCGAGCCCAATTTGGTCTTGGTCTGCGACTCGAAAACCGGTTCCATGACCTTGATGCTCACGGCGCTCACAATCGATTTGCGAATGTCTGACCCTTCAAAAGGCTTGTTGTAAAACTCGCGGATGGTTTTCACGATGGCCTCGCGATACGCGGCCAGATGCGTTCCGCCTTGCGTGGTATTTTGCCCGTTGACGAACGAATAATATTCCTCAGAATATTGCGACTTGGAGTGCGTCATGGCAATCTCGATGTCGTCGCCTTTGAGGTGGATGATTGGGTATTCCTGGTCGTCGACGTGGATGGTCTCGCCCAACAAATCCTTGAGGCCGTTCTCTGAATAATATTTCTCGCCGTTGTAAATAATCGTCAGCCCGTTGTTCAGGTAGCAATAATTCTTGAGCATCTTGACGATGTACTCGTTGCGGAACTTATAATTCTTAAAAATCAGCTCATCTGGAACAAAGACCACTTTGGTTCCTTTGCGTTTGGTGGTATCTATGATGTCTTCCTCCAGGGTGAGGTTTCCGGCAGAGAATTCTGCAGCTTTTTGCTTGTCGTCGCGTACCGATTCGACACGAAAATAATTCGACAAGGCATTGACCGCTTTGGTACCCACACCATTCAATCCCACCGATTTCTTGAACGCCAGCGAGTCATACTTACCACCAGTGTTCATCTTAGAAACTACATCGACGACCTTGCCTAACGGGATGCCTCGACCGTAATCGCGTACCGAAACGGTCTTGTCCCGAATGTTAACTTCGATGGTTTTCCCAGCACCCATCACGAACTCATCGATACAGTTGTCAATGACTTCCTTCAAGAGGATGTAAATCCCGTCGTCTGGAGACGAACCGTCGCCGAGTTTCCCGATGTACATTCCCGGACGCATCCGGATGTGTTCCTTCCAGTCTAACGAGCGTATATTGTCTTCGGTGTATTGGTTTTGTTCTGACATGAAATGGAGCGATTTGACTTTTTTACAGCCCGAAGCACAAGCCGCGAACCTGCGCTAATATAAGCGAAAACCGCTTGAAATTGTAGGCTGCGTGGGGAAAGTTATTAATAGGATATTGACAAGGAAATTTGAAGTTTAGGGTTTGAATTTAGGCGTGCCGGCGTTGTCAAATTTGGCGTTTTTACTCAGGCATTTGGGAACGCCGTCGCGCTGTTCGCTCTATCTTTTGCTTTCTAAAGAAAAAAGCAAAAGGATGCCGCTGCCATCGCTCACGCGGCATGGTTGCCCAAATAATCAGCGTTCAATCTTGTAGGTAGCGATTGCCGATCGGTCAACGTAAATGGTAAGAAACCCGCGCGAACGACTGTTCAGGGTCACTTCAAATTCAGACAGCTTGCCGTTTTTGCGCAGCGGTGCGTCGTAAACCTTGCCTTCGCTCGTGAAAACGTATGCGATTTTGCTGTGCTCGGGAAAGTCGATAATCTTAAATGCAATGACACCTGATTTGGCCGACAGCACTCCTTTTTCAGGCATGGCAATCTCATAATCCGATTTGATGTAAGGTCCGTAATACAGTGGTAGTTCGGCAAAATCAGAATCGTTTTTATCAATCATCAAAAAACGTTCGTCGTCAGGAAAATGGTTGAGAAAAAACACTTCGGGCGCCGTGCCATAATAAGCATCGTTGAATTCGTGAACAAATTTGCCGGTTTGGGTACTCACGCTGCCCGAAGCCCAAGTCACGTCGATGAGTTTCCAACGGCCATCGATCTTAACCGCGTTCCATTCATGGTCGTTTTGTTTGGGCAATTTGCCGATGTGGGCGGGATGTGATTTAGAAGTCCCAACAATGTCAATGCATTGCAGGCCGGTCAAATCACAGAGTGTATGAAACAATGCCGAATAATCCTGGCAAATGCCTTTGCCCGAACGTAAGGTTTTTTGTGCGTATTTTTCCCGAAACTGCTGCTCTTTTCGCAAACGGTCTGCTTCGTCGGTAAAGGAATAGGCAATAGTCCCCGAACCGGCCTTCGCAGCGCGCAGATCATAGGTAGTATTGGTGGCAATCCAGGTGAAAATGGCCCGCGCTTTGGCATCGTCTGAACTAAAATCCCGGTTGATTTTCGCTGCCAACTGCTCGGGATTTGAAAATGATTTGGGATAGTTTTTTACGAGTGCGTCGACTTTGGAATATTGAGCAAAAACACTTTGTGCAATTGGCAGCAGCAGCAAAATAAACTTGAGGGAACTTGATTTTTTCATGCGCGCGCTTTGGCAATTACCCTGCCATGAGAAGTTAACGCGGTATTAAAAGTTGTATTGTTTGAAGCGGTTGTAAAACTTTAATAGGCGTGCAAACTCGATGATCCTAACCGAATTTCCGTTCGACCTACTCGTTATGCCTAAGTCTCCTTCAATATCGCCTAGTTTATTAGGGATAACACTGGCCCCTTCCCTGAAGGTAAAATACAATTTTTGACGTCACCCCTTTTGCAGAAATAATGCACCTATTGTTAAAATTGGGATTGCTCTCGTTATGAGAGTGCCAGGCTACTATCTTTATCGGTAATGGCAAAGGATTCCCGTGTCGGTAAGCGTCCACAAAGCGGCTTTTTGATCTGCTGCTTTGAGCGCATTATTTGCCCAAGAATTGCAGGTATAAAACAGGCTGTAGCGGCCTTCCCCTTCATAAAAACTGTCATTATCGCCGTAGTGCGCGTTGGGAATGACCGTTGCTTTTTGTCCGCAGAAACCACTTTGGATGTACGCGACGAGTTTTTGGTACTCGGCTTGTGAAATATTGATTTTGACGCAACGCTCTCCTTCCTTCAAGCCGTAGAAAAACGTAGCATGCATGGCCGAATTCCCAAGGTAAAACATGGCGTTGCAAGCGGTAGAAACTTTAAGATCTGACCATTGCGGCGTATTGAGATAGAAGCCTTTGTCGCCCCAGCCAAAGCCAATATATTGATAAGTGCTGTCCTTAGAAAGCGTGTGGTCAAAAGCAACTTCATTGCGCCAATCTTTGATTTTATTCGTTACCGGAACGACGATGTCGGTGTGTACGCCGTTGCTTTTGATGTAGATTGCGATATTGCCATCCGCTTGCTTATCTTCGGAATTTACCGTAATCCGCGACAAGACAAAAACCACCAAGCCGTAAACAACAATAAAACCGATAATCCCAATCAGCAGCTTCAATAGCCACCTGAAACCTTTCTTAACCGATTTCACTTTGAAGTTGCTTTACGATGGATCTCAGTTGCGCATCGAGTTCAGCGTTTGAAATTTCTCCAGCCTCGACATCAAAATTCTCATTGAACGAGGGCAACGAAAAACTAGCTTTGATGTTGCCGCCGTATCTCGGAAACAGGTTTTGCGCAATGCCAAGCACCGAAGCGCCGCCGCGGCCTCCCGGAGAAGTCGCCATAAGCAACATGGGTTTTTCCTGGAATACTTTAACGTTGATACGCGACGCCCAATCGAAAGTATTTTTGAAGGCTGCCGAATAATTGCCGTTGTTTTCGGCCATAGAAATCACGAGTACATTGGCGCTTGCGATTTTGTCGAGGAATTTTTGTGCGGTAGGATGTTGTCCAATGCCCGCTTCACGGTCTACGCTAAACAGCGGCATTTCAAAATCATTGAGATCTAATACTTCGACATCGGCGTTATCAAACAAAGATGCCGCGTAAGTCGCTAATTTTTTATTGATGGATTTGGTGGATGGGCTTGCGCCAAGTGCGATGATTTTCATGGTTTCGGGTTTTAAAATTTGCTTGGCGCTCGCAATTTCTGGGCCAGGTCTAAAAGCGAACATAACGAAATTTTCCGGATTTACAGCAGCCCGCGTTAGTGATTACCTTCGGTCAGTTCGGCCTATTGCCTCGGGTGCAGCGAAAAACCCGCAGCAAGGCACGAGCAAGGATTTGTAGCGGATAGCGCGGCGCAAGCAACGCAAAAAAAGAAACACGCTACACTCTTAGTCTAAAGCGTAGCGTGTCTATAGCGTTAGCGTGTCTGTAGCGCAGTGTGTCTAAACATTAAAACGGAAATGCATCACATCGCCATCCTTCACCACATATTCTTTACCTTCTACCCTGAGTTTTCCAGCTTCCTTGACCTTGGATTCCGATCCGAAATTCACGTAATCGTCATAAGCGATGACTTCGGCACGGATGAAACCTTTCTCAAAGTCACTGTGGATTACGCCTGCGGCTTGAGGCGCAGTGGCTCCGATGTTGACGGTCCAGGCACGGACTTCCTTGACACCCGCCGTGAAATAGGTTTGTTGTTTGAGCAATTTGTAGGCGGCGCGGATCAGAACCGATGCACCAGGTTCGGTCAATCCCATATCTTCGAGGAAGACCTGGCGCTCTTCATAGCTTTCGAGCTCGGTGATGTCGGCTTCGGCCCCTACTGATAGTACGATGACTTCTGCGTCTTCGTTTTTTACCAGTTCACGAACCTGATCGACATATTTATTACCCTTTACAGCCGAGGCTTCGTCGACATTGCACACGTACAAAACGGGTTTTGACGTGATGAGTTGGAAGGATTCCATCAATACTTCTTCGTCGTTGTTTTGCGGCGTTATGGTGCGTGCCGATTTGGCTTGCAGTAAGGCTTCCCGGATTCGATTGAGCAAACCTTGCTCGACTTGCGCTTCCTTGTTTCCGGTTTTGGCGGCGCGGTTGACTTTTTCCAAACGCTTTTCGATGGTTTCAAGGTCTTTGAGTTGGAGCTCGATATCGATGGTTTCCTTGTCGCGGATTGGATTGACGTTGCCGTCGACGTGTACGATGTTGTCATTGTCGAAACAGCGCAACACATGGATGATGGCATTGCATTCGCGGATGTTACCCAGGAACTGGTTACCTAATCCTTCACCTTTGGACGCGCCTTTAACAAGTCCGGCAATGTCTACGATGTCTACGGTGGCCATTTGCACGCGCTCGGGTTTGACAAGTTCTTCGAGTTTGTTGATGCGTGGATCGGGTACGCTGACCACGCCGATATTGGGCTCAATCGTGCAAAACGGGAAATTGGCGCTTTGGGCTTTGGCGTTAGACAAACAATTGAATAAGGTTGATTTTCCTACGTTGGGTAATCCTACAATTCCGGCTTTCATCAGGTTCTGTTTTTTAAAGTGTGCAAATATAAGGTTTAAATGGCTTCATAAAAAGCAACTAAATTTTTAAAAAATTCCAATACTTTATGTTAAAAATATTTTACATTTATAGTCGGTTTGATTACTAGGCACTTCATCGGACTTTTTTTTGTTAAAAAACAACATTTTCAACATATACCGATTTCGTCTCCGGAATCCTAACCTGGATTTGATACAGAATCGTATTTAAAAATACTCCACTTACGAGGGTTTATATGTGAATCCTGTAACAGTTTCTAAAAGTTTCTATATCGGCTTTATTTAAATTTGTAACATATTAATCTAACACAAACAACATGAAAACGATTTTTTCAGCACTCGCCATTTTTGCATTGACCTTTTCTATGCAGGCCCAGAACACCAACATCACCGAAACCTCTAAGACAACGGTAACTACCGTAAAAGACTCCGATGGTGAGAAAAAAGTAGTCAAGGAACAAAAAACGCAGGAAGCGCAGGACATCAAATTCAAGGACACCAAAGGTGATCCGTTGAACAAGGAGATGGAAGTAACTCCCGTACAAACTACCTCAGTAACACAAATCACCAATCCCGATGGCAGCACAAGGACGGTTCACGTTGACCGCTCTGCAGTTTACACCTCGCCAGGCGGACAGAAATACACACTGGCACTCGACCCAATGGGATACAAAGTGACTTCGTCAGAGCTGAAAAAGCCTGCCATTTTAAGAGCTACTTCAACCAATACTTACATCTATCGTTCTAAAGACCGTACTTCTGTGGGGTATTTTGATACGAACGGAGATTTTGTACTGGAAAGTTACGACGACCAATCCGACAAAGTAAGTATCGAAAAATATACTCGAGTAAAATAATTCAACATACCTGCCATTAACGAAAAAATCCTGAATTCACGTTCAGGATTTTTTTATGGTTTTGATTTTATTCGTTATGCAGGAATGCCTGGCGGTTGAGCAGCGTTTCCTCGCTCTCCACATGGTTTTCGTCCGGGATGCAACAGTCCACTGGGCAAACCGCAGCACATTGCGGCTCGTCGTGGAAACCTTTACATTCGGTGCATTTTCCCGGCACGATATAATAGATGTCGTCGGATATTGGTGTATGAGGTGCATCGGCGTCGGTTTCGGTACCGTCGGGCAGGATTACTTTCCCTTTGAGTTTGGTTCCGTCCTTATAACGCCAGTCGTCTGCGCCTTCGTAAATGGCGGTGTTCGGACATTCGGGCTCGCAGGCGCCGCAGTTGATACATTCGTCGGTGATGATAATAGCCATAATTTCTTGGAATCGAAGTTGAAAGTTGAAAGTCGAAAGTCGAAAGAGAAAAAAGAAAAGAGAAAAGAGGTGGCAATTCGCAGCAGTCTTTCAACTTTGCCCTTTTGACTTTCGACTTATAACCGTATTTTTGCGGCAAAATTACAATCAAATCCATTCATAAACAAGTAAACAGATGTTACAAAGCGACAAAAAAAATTGTTTTATCGAACTCGGGAAATTTTTGGCGCAGTTTGAGGCAAACGGCAGTTGTAGAAACGACGCTGTTTTGTACAATGATCTGTTTTTTGATGATTTTGAGGCTTTGATTCACCTCTCCCAGTCGCACAACGGTTGGTATACGCCCGAACAGGTTTATTTCGCGGTGCAATCCTGGGCCCAAGCGTTGACAGAACAAAACCTTAACCAATGGCTTTCTAAGTACGACCTTAGCCTGGCGAAACCAAAAACGGTGGGTTTGATTTTGGCGGGAAACATTCCGCTGGTGGGTTTCCATGATTTACTATCGGTGTTGGTAACTGGGCAAAAGGCGCTGGTGAAAACCTCGTCGAGCGACCAAAAACTATTGCCTTTCCTTGCCAAATACCTCGTGGCAGTTTGCCCCGATTTACAAAATGACATCACTTTCGTGGATGGCAAACTCGAAAACTTCGACGCTGTGATTGCTACCGGCAGCAACAATACCGCGCGTTATTTTGAGTATTATTTCAAGGACAAACCCAGCATCATCCGTAAGTCACGCAATTCTGTAGCGGTTTTGGATGGCTCTGAAAGCAAAGAACAATTGGTGGCATTGGGCGAAGACATCTTTAGGTATTTTGGTTTGGGTTGTCGCAATGTCTCTAAGCTTTTTATCCCAAAAGGCTACAATTTTGATTTGTTTTTTAACGGGATGTTTCCTCATCAGGACATCATCAAATACGAGAAATACGCCAACAACTACGATTACAACAAGGCGGTTTTTTTGATGAGCAATTTTAAACTGCTCGACAATGAATTCCTTACCATTAAAGAAGATTCGGGTTACGCCTCGCCTATTTCGAGTGTGTTTTACGAATTTTACGACGATCTTTCGCAAGTGCGATCAAAACTTGAAAACGACCGCGATCAAATCCAATGCATTGTCTCTAACGGATTGATTGAAAACAGTGTAGCATTCGGGCAAACACAAAAACCTGCGCTTTGGGATTATGCCGATAATGTGGATACCATTCAGTTTTTAACCGGCTTGTAAAAAATCTTACCCGTTAAAAATCATGCTCTTATTTTTCCTATCTTCGGGAAAAGTAATACCATGAGAATCAATACCCTGCTACTGTTTTTTATTTTCCAGATCGGGTTTTCGCAAAATCCGGTACAATTCTATCAAAGTTTACCGGCAACCGGGACAGCTTTTGGCTCAAGGGTTGACGTTTACAACGATGAAGTGCTCGTTTCCAGTGAGACTTACACTTTGATGGAGCCAATCAGTTTGGGCAAGGTTTTTCTATACCGTTTCGACGGCGGATTTCACCAAACGCAGACTTTTTACCCTGACGATGGTTTTGTGGGAGATGGATTCGGCTCCAGCCTCTCTATCGCCAACGACTTTATCGCCATTGGTGCGCCCAATCACGGTGTTGGGATAGACAATACCGGCGTGGTTTACCTATACCACAAAGTAGGCGGTGAATACCAACTGATGCAACAGCTTTCAGCGAATGAATTGGCTTTCGACCAAAGCTTCGGCGACCATGTAAAAATCCACGAGAATTTTCTTTTTATTTCAGATCGGAATCTGGTTTATGTCTATAAATACGACGGCTCCCAATGGGTATTTTCTGAGCGGCTTGTTATCGACGCCCAGGAAATCAACGCAGTAATTAAGATTGAAGCCGAGAACAATATGATTGTTTTTCTAAATGGTTACAATTTATTGCAAGTCTACAATCGCGTGGGCGATAATTTTGTTTTCGATGAAACCATAATGGCGGGAGATCTCGAGCATTATGCGGTTGATTTTAGCCTCTCCAACGGCGAATTGTTTGTATTGACTTCTGGTTTCCCAGACAATTCACCAATACTCTTCGTCTACAAACAAGCGTTCGATAGCTGGTACAATTTTGGCGGTTTCAATGCCGGATACCAAGACCAAATCTACACCAAACTAAAAGTTAGTGACGGTAAGGTTTTCCTGGGTTCTACGCAGTACATCCTGCAATTGTCCCGAAAATTCCCGGTGCTGTATTACAAATGGGAAAATGACAACCTGGTCTTCCAGGATCGCTACTACGGAACCGGACCTTTTGAGGACGATTATTTTGGCGCCGCGCTGGCCTGTCATGGCAACAAACTCATTATTGGTGCGCCCCGAGACGGAGGTCCCGTAATTAACGGAAGAGCGTATTACCTCGATATGACGCTAGCCACAAACCGTTTTGAAAAACAAGAAAGTGTGATCTATCCCAATCCTGCCTCGGATGTGGTTTTCATCGATACCGATGCCGAAATCCTGAAAACCGAAGTCTACAATATTGCCGGAAACCTATTGCTCGTGCAAACTGGAAACAACAAGCAGGTTTCGCTCGAAAATTTTGCTACGGGCGCTTATTTCGTCAAGGTATCGTTTAAAAATAAGACAGAGGAAACCTTTAAAATCATCAAAAATTAGCGTTTTTTTCACGTCAACTACAACGTTTTTGTTAATAACATCGCGTAATTTTTCTTAAAAACAACCGTTGGTTCCCAATGTATTTCCGAAATTTGTCGCCTAATTTTTTTGGAAATGCTCACAGATACCATGAAAAAGCACAATTACAGCGCAGGACCTTGCATCCTGCCGCAGGAAGTTTTCGAAAAATCGGCGGCTGCCATTTTAGATTTCAACAACTCCGGATTGTCTATACTTGAAATATCACACCGCAGCAAGGATTTCGTGGCTGTTATGGACGAGGCGCGTGCTTTGGTGCTAGAACTGCTCGGGCTCACCGGCAAAGGTTACCAGGCGTTGTTCCTGCACGGTGGCGCGAGTTTAGAATTCCTGATGGTCCCGTATAATTTGATGAAAGAGAACGGAAAGGCCGCGTATCTGGATACCGGAACCTGGGCCAGCGGTGCGATCAAAGAAGCCAAAAATTTTGGTGAAACTGTTGTGGTCGCTTCGTCAAAGACAGAAAATTACAACCACATCCCTAAAAACTTTGAAGTTCCTGCCGATGCCGATTACCTGCATTGCACGAGCAACAACACCATATTCGGGACACAGATGCAATCGTTTCCTGAAATCGACATTCCGCTGGTTTGCGACATGAGTTCGGACATTTTTTCACGCGTACTCGATTTCTCGAAATTCGATTTGATATATGCGGGCGCCCAGAAAAATATGGGTCCTGCCGGCGCAACATTGGTGTTGATTAAAGAAGACATCCTGGGAAAAACCGGTAGGAATATCCCAAGCATGCTTGACTACCAAAAACACATTGCCGCCGAAAGCATGTACAACACGCCACCGGTTTTTGCAGTCTACGCCTCGTTGCTTACTTTGCAGTGGCTCAAAGCCCAAGGCGGAATCGCGGCGATTGAGAAAATCAACAACGCCAAAGCCGAATTGTTATACAATGAAATCGACAGGAACCCGTATTTTAGGGGAACCGCGAACAAAGGAGACCGCAGCCACATGAACGCCACTTTCCTCCTTGAAGATGAAACGCAGGCACCGATTTTTGACGCGATGTGGAAAGAAGCGGGAATCTCAGGAATCCCCGGACACCGCTCGGTGGGCGGTTACCGCGCCTCGATGTACAACGCCTTGCCGCTTGAAAGCGTACAGGTTTTGGTAGACGTGATGCGCAGTTTTGAGCGAAAAATGACGGGCGGATTGTAGCCCTAGCCCGGATGGCAGCGACCCGAGGCTGAAGGCCGAACTGGCGAAGCACATCCTTTTGCTGCTTTCTTTAAGCAGGAAAAGATTACCTCACAAAATAATAATTTTAATTTTGTGTTCGGTCAATTCGCTTCGCTCGGGTGAGCGTACAGCCGGAATAGCTCCCGAAAATTTAAAATTGTCTAACGACCAGTTCGCAAACGCTCGGGTCAACATTTAAAATTTATAATTTAATGAAAGTACTCGCCAACGACGGGATTTCAAAAAGTGGTATCAAAGCCCTGGAAAAAGGCGGTTTTGAAGTCATTACCACCAAAGTCGCACAAGAACAAGTGGCCAATTACATCAACGCCAACCATATCGACGTGTTATTGGTACGCAGCGCTACCAAAGTGCGCCAACAATTAATCGACGACTGCCCAAACCTCAAGATTATCGGTCGTGGCGGCGTGGGAATGGACAATATTGATGTAGATTACGCCCGCTCAAAAGGAATCCACGTGATCAATACACCGGCGTCATCGTCGGAGAGCGTGGCCGAACTTGTGTTTGCGCACCTCTTCAATGGCGTACGTTTCCTGCACGACTCCAACCGCAACATGCCGCTTGAAGGCGATTCTAACTTTGAGGGTTTGAAAAAAGCCTACGCCAACGGCATTGAGTTGCGCGGCAAAACGCTGGGTATCATAGGTTTTGGACGCATCGGGCAAGCCACGGCTAAAATGGCTTTGGGTCTTGGGATGCGTGTGATTGCTGCCGATAAGTTTGTGGGCAACGCCGAAATCAAAGTGGATTTTTACAACGGGCAATTCATCAATGTAGACATCATCACAGAACCCATTGAGGATTTGTTCCGCCACTCGGATTTCATCACTTTGCATGTGCCGGCTCAGGAAGGATATGTCATTGGCGCACCCGAACTCGAAGCGATGAAAGACGGCGTGGGCATCATCAATTGCGCCCGTGGCGGCGTGGTGGATGAAGTGGCATTGATTGAAGCCTTAGACCGCAACAAGGTTTTGTTTGCCGGATTGGACGTTTTTGAAAACGAGCCGTCACCCGAAATCCAGATCCTGATGCACCCAAAAATTTCATTGACACCGCATATTGGCGCAGCGACACTCGAGGCGCAGGACAGGATCGGGACCGAACTCGCCGAGCAGATTATCAGTTTATTGAAGACGGAGAAAGAAATATAACACAGATTGCACAAATTAAACAGAATAGAGAAAGCCGGACCGACGTTCGGTTTTTTTTGTGTTAAATTTGAAATGGTGCGTATGGGTTTTCGCTAACTTTATGCGACGTTAAAATCTGTGGAATTTGTGTAATCTGTGTTTCTCCTAAAAATGAAAAATCTAGTTCTAATCGGATTCATTATCGCACTGATCGTTGGCTGTTCGGCGCAAAAAAGTAACACGGTGGTGGCTGATAAGAGCATTTCTAAAAAAGATACGATCCGCATAGCGAATGATTCGTTAGAATACGAAGTCATCATCATCGAACCCGGTTTTGAATCCTGGCTCGCAACGGCCAAACCCAGGAATTACTATTCGCTGACTTTCCTTGAAAACAAAAATTACTTTTTCGTAACCGAATACAACCGCCGCGTGTTGGATGTGCACCGTTACAATCCCAATCTTTACGAGATGCGCATTGATTACGACCCCAACATCCATTATGGGCTCGAGGTCAATTACCTGTTGTACAATTATTTCATTTATTTCCAGAATCGGTACAAACAGAAATTGTAATTTGAAAAACAGAGTCTTATATTTGTCTGCAACAGAGATACCATGCGCAAATTAAAACAGCGTTGGGGTGTTGAATCCAACCTCCAATTCGCCATCATCTTTATCGTCTTTGCGATTACCGGATCGGCTTCGGCCTGGCTGTCTAAGTATTTTTGCGAATGGATTGGGCTTACCAAAGACGATCTCGGTTTTTGGTTTACGCCGGTAAGATTGATTTTAATTTTCCCGATTTACCAAGTTTTACTGGTAGGCATCGGCGCAATGTTCGGTCAGTTTAAATTCTTTTGGGCATTCGAGAAACGCATGCTGCGCGCCATGAAGCTCGGGTTTTTACTTCCAAAGGAAAAAGAATCCTAATCGTGTTTTTTTATAAGGTAAGTGTACACCCACATCAGGGTAAATGACGGAACAAAATCGGTAAAGGGGATGATTTCCTCTAGAAATGTGAATATACCGGCCACTTTCCCAACTTTCCCTTTATACATCCAGGTCATCAGGAATCCGGCGATGGGTGCCCAAACCACATCGGTAAATTCGCCCACGAGCGGAATCCCGAATGAAATGGTTCCGATAGCATCGAATAAAATTCCCAATACGAGGTCGCGATTTTTGTGCGAAGTTCTATGCTGAAGTTGTGGCTGCATGACTTTCAAGATTTGGTTCTCGCCCGCTTAGCAAATTTGATGCCGTTACGATTTAAGCTTTTCGGGAAACTTTTGCTTCAGTTTTTCAATTTTCGGAGGAATCACAAAACTGCAATAGCCTTGCGTTGGGTTGCGCTCAAAGTAATTCTGGTGGTAATCCTCGGCCTCGTAAAAAGTAGTCGCCGGCGACATTTTGGTCACGATTTTCTTGCCAAAGGTATTTTCCTGGGTCAATAACGCGATGTAATCCTGCGCCTGGGTTTTCTGTTCCTCATGGAGATAGAAAATCTCGCTGCGGTATTGCGTGCCCACATCATTGCCCTGACGGTTGATGGTCGTTGGGTCGTGCGTGGCAAAAAACACTTCGAGCAATTCACCGAAAGAGATTTGTTGGGGGTCAAAGATAATCAGGATGGCTTCGGCGTGGCCGGTTTCACCAGTGCAGATTTCCTTATACGTTGGATTGATGGTCTTGCCGCCGATGTAACCAGAAACGACTTTCTTCACGCCTTTGAGCGCTAGGAAAACGGCTTCGGTACACCAAAAACAGCCTCCTGCGAAAACCGCTGCGTCTTCTCCGGCTTGCAAATCGATATTGGAATTGTTCGTAGTCATGAATGCTTTTTTACTAGGCGCAAGTTAAGGCTTCTGACCGATTGATTTTTTACAATCCGATAGCTATTGCTTATGGTATTCACAGAAAACTTTAGTTGTTAATCTTGCCGCCTATATCGCCAAAACTTTGTTTCTTTGTGCAAACCGTTTCCAGATGATCCAGGCCAAAGGCATCCAAAAATTTTACGACCAATTGCAAGTGTTGAAAGGCGTTGACCTTCATATTGCCAAAGGCGAGATTGTCTCTATTGTTGGGGCTTCGGGCGCCGGAAAAACTACGCTGCTGCAAATCCTGGGCACGCTGGACAAGCCGTCGGCAGACCAAAACACCCAGTTGTTGATCAATGGCGAAAACGTGTTACAATTCAGTGACCGTGCGTTGTCTAAATTCCGCAATGCGCAATTGGGTTTCATTTTCCAGTTTCATCAACTGCTCCCCGAATTCACCGCGCTTGAAAACGTTTGCATTCCCGCATTCATCGCCGGGAAAGGCAAGTCCGAAACAGAAATAGAAGCCAAAAAACTACTCGATTATCTCGGACTTTCTGAGCGCAGCCACCACAAACCCAACGAACTTTCGGGCGGCGAACAACAACGCGTGGCCGTGGCAAGGGCACTCATCAATAAGCCTGCTGTGATTTTTGCCGATGAACCTTCGGGCAACCTCGACACGGTTTCGGCCGAAAACCTGCACCAATTGTTTTTCAAGTTGCGCGACGAATTCGGACAGACTTTCGTGATTGTGACGCACAATGAAGAATTGGCGAATATGGCCGATAGGAAATTGGTGATGGTGGATGGTAAAATTGTTGTCTGATGTTGCTCATTGCAATCAGTTGGATTTACATTCTTGTAACTGCCGTTAATTTTGGGGTGTTCTTGGACAAATCCATGCGATTAGAAATTACCGACTTTACCGTTACTGTTTTACTAGGTTTGTTAGGCATCTCGATTGTGGGCGCATCGTGGGCTATTTTCTTCAGGCTCAACATCGAATTCCATTGGCTATTGCTGGTGATGAACCTTGTCATTTATATCGTTTTAAATCGCTTCGTTAACCAACGATACCGCGACTTGCGACACCAACTCATGGCATTACCAAAATCGCTGAAGATACTGCTCTCGCTGCTTACGGTATTAACAATCGCCCAATGTTCGGCGCTTCCGTTTATCATTGATAATGAAACTTATTATGTCCAGACCATCAAATGGCTCAACGAATACGGATTGGTGGAAGGCCTGGGCAACCTGCATATTTTTTTGGCGCAAACCAGCGGCTGGCATATTTTGCAAAGCGTCTTTAGCTTTTCATTTCTGTATGGCAACTACAATGACCTTAGCGGATTTTGCCTTTTGCTGGGCAACTTTTACGCGATCACCCATTTGGCAGCGTATTTTGAAAATGCCGATAAATCGTTGGCGGCGATAGGGTTATTTGTATTGTTCAACCCGTTATTATTTCAGTTCATCAGTGCGCCGTCTCCCGATATGCCCATTTTTGTGATTTCATTTATCTTATTTTCGATGTTTCTGCAAAACTTCAAAAAACCGTCCGCCAAACAGATAAACCAGTTGCTGCTGCTCGCGTTTTTTATAGGATTTATCAAGCCTACTGCTGTTGTCATCGCATTGCTCCCTGCTATTTTACTGTTTAGAAATGCCCAGTTACAAGTTTCGAAAATGCTGCCGACGGTGTTTGTGTGCGTATGCATTGCGGGACTGTTCGTGGCCAAGAACGTTATACTTACTGGATATCCGCTGTATCCAACTTTGCTTGCGGGTCCTGTTAATGTTGACTTTGCCGTCCCGCAGGAATTAATTTCGTTCTACTTTGGCGAAGCCAGGCGCTACGGTTTTTTCCTGACCAAAGCCGAATTTGATGCGATGACGGCTTCCGAAATTTTCTTCAGGTGGATTAACGTCTCAAAAATTAACGGCGCATTCAACGTCCTGAGCCTGTTACTGGTTGCTATCGTTCCGTTTTTCATCGGTAGGTTTTACAATAAAAAGGCGCTTTGGATTTTGTATTTTCTGATGGTATTGCAGTTGGCTTTATTGCTGGCCACCTCGCCGCAATTTAGGTTCTTTCTCAATTTCATACTCTTCTTTGGCGGATTTATTACGGTTTGCCTGTTCGGCACGAGGCGCGGCATTTCGGTGCTTTATGGCGCATCTTCTATAATACTGGCCGTCTTGGTGTTTTTCTCGATAGATGTGAGCGCGATTACCCAAAATAAATTATTTAGCACCACGAAAAATTTCCGCTTTCAAAATTTGGTTTTCCCAGCTTCAAATTCCAATCTCAATGAGCATCATTTGGTAACTAAAGGCAACCTCAAATACCATTCACCTGATAAAAATGTGTACTTCTGGTACGGCGGAAACGGGGCACTACCATGCGTAAATACCCAACAAATCGACTATTTTGAACTCAATTTTAATTTTATACCACAACAACGCAACGCTTCGCTAAAAGAAGGGTTCCGTTCCGTGAAAGCCACACGCCATGACCCATAACGAGCTTCGGGAATTCCTGGATCAGAAAGCCGATTTGTACAACCATCCCAATTTTATCGAGAGCGACCCGATACAGATTCCGCATCGATTCTCGCTCAAGGAAGATATTGAGATAGCTGGTTTTTTGAGTGCTACGATTGCTTGGGGCAACAGAAAGTCTATCATTTCTAACGCGACAAAGATGATGGATTTGATGGGCAACACGCCGTACGATTTCGTGATGGCGCACACTGAAAATGATCTAGAAAAACTTCAGGATTTTGTCCACCGAACCTTTAACGGACAGGATTTTACGACCTTCATCAGGGCGTTGCGGCACATCTACCAGAATCACGGCGGTTTGGAAAAGCTTTTTTCGCAGCATGGTAATGCCGATAATTTGCAGCGAAGCATCCATGAATTCCGCAATGTATTTTTTGAAGTCGAGCATTTGCAGCGAACCCAAAAACACGTCTCAGACCCAATGAACAATTCGGCCGCCAAGCGAATCAATATGTACCTGCGCTGGATGGTGCGCCGCGACAACAAAGGGGTCGATTTTGGGCTTTGGAAAAACATTTCACCGGCTCAGCTTTCCTGCCCGCTGGATGTACATTCTGGCAATGTGGCACGCAAACTGGGTTTGCTTACACGCGTACAGAACGACGGCAAAGCTTTGGCCGAACTTGACAAAATGCTAAGGTTGCTCGACGCGTCAGATCCGGTAAAGTATGATTTTGCACTGTTTGGATTGGGTGTATTTGAGCACTTCTGACAATGTTAAAGTTGGGTTTTAACAAAAATTTTAGCAGAATTTTAAGATTGAATCGTGAGATAATTTCCTACGTTTGGCGTCCCCTTTTAACCTAAAGCGCTATGAATCTTTCGATTACCAAAAAAACTTCATTTATCATCACTTTGATATCATTGGGAATCACCAATTTTGCTACTTATTTTTACGCGGTTTCCGAAAACAAGAAGCGCACAGCCGAAAAAGCCTTGAATGACAGTATCGATGCGTTTGGCAATCCGGGCTGTTCGGTCAAGATACAACGACTTAGTGGTTACGATTATATAAAGCCCGTTTTGTTTGTAGACCAGGCCTGTGAATCGGATAAAATGAGCCCGATTAAACAAAGCGTAAACACACTTATAGAAGAACACAAAAGGCTCGGCACCATCACCGACGCTTCGTTTTACCTTAAGGAATACCAAGGGAATGAATGGACCGGAATCAACGTCGATGGCAAATTCCTGCCCGGTTCGCTCATGAAAGTGCCAGAACTCATTTGTGTGCTTAAGCTTGAAGAAGCCAATCCTGGGTTTCTCAACAAAACATTGACCTTTAACAAAGCCTACAATATTGATAAAAAGCCCAAGTATTTATCAAAATCAATCCAAATGGGCCAATCGTACACCGTTAAGGAACTGCTTACTTACATGATTGCCTATTCTGACAATAATGCTACAACATTGTTGTTTGACAACATCGACCTCAGTGTTTTTAAAAAGGTCTTCACCGATATGGGATTGCAGGCACCCGATTTCACAGCGCAAAACCACCCTTTGTCGGCTAAGGATTTTTCTATCTTCATGCGCATCTTATACAATTCGTCTTATCTCAATGAAAAACATTCTGAATTTGCCACCGAACTATTGGGCAAATGCAATTTCAAGGATGGTTTGGTTGCCGGATTGCCTTCTTCTGTAAAGGTGGCGCACAAATTCGGCGAGTCTGGAGATCCGCAACATTCTGAGTTTTCGGAGTCGGCAATAGTGTACCTTCGCGGCAACCCCTATGTTTTAACGGTGATGACCAAAGGAAAAACGTCAGAGCAATTGCCCGGAGTTGTCAAACAAATCTCAGAAACCGTTTACCAACAAATGGAACAGGCCTCCAAAGTGAGCCTATAGTTATCCTGCCAAATTTAAAAAGCTTACCTTTGCCCGCACAAGGCCCACAAGCGACGCCAATCGGGTAGCTGCTTCTGAGTGGTCTCCCAGTAAATTTCAAGCAAATGAGCAGTTTCGAGCAATTCCAGCTTCCCAAATCGGTACAAAAAGCTATCGATGAACTCGGTTTCACCACTCCAACACCCATACAGGAAAAATCTTTCGCGGTGATTATGTCGGGACGCGACATGATGGGAATCGCGCAAACCGGAACCGGAAAAACCTTTGCCTACCTGTTGCCGCTGCTTAAACTCTATAAATTTTCACCCACGCATACCCCAAAGATTGTCATCCTCGTCCCCACGCGGGAATTGGTGGTACAAGTGGTCGAGGAAGTAGAAAAACTCACCAAATACATGTCCATCCGAACCCTCGGGATTTATGGCGGCGTGAACATCAACACCCAAAAAACCTCGGTTTATCAAGGAATCGATGTATTGGTAGGCACACCAGGCCGCGTCATGGATCTGGCACTAGACAATGTGTTGCGTTTTGATGAAACCTCAAAATTGGTGATTGACGAATTCGACGAGATGCTCAACCTTGGATTCAGGGTACAACTCACGTCGATCCTGGCGATGATGAAGCCCAAACGCCAAAACATCTTATTTTCGGCGACAATGACCGACGAGGTGGATGCAGTCCTGAATGACTTTTTCGATTATCCCGAGGAAGTAACGCTGGCCGCTTCGGGAACGCCACTAGAAAACATCACGCAAATTACTTATCCGGTACAGAATTTCAATACCAAAATCAACCTGCTCGCGCATTTGCTCGAAACCGATCAGGCCATGAGCCGCATCCTGATTTTCGTCAACAATAAAAAAATCGCCGATCTCTTGCACGAAAGCATAGACGAACGATTCCCCGGAGAATTTGGGGTCATCCACTCCAATAAATCGCAAAATTATCGCTTGATGACGATGGCCGAATTTCAACAAGGGCATTTGCGCGGCATCATCACCACCGATATCATGGCGCGCGGTCTGGACATTTCAGACATCACGCACGTCATCAATTTTGAGATGCCCGAAGCACCCGAATTGTACATGCACCGCATTGGTCGTACCGGACGCGCCGACGCTACGGGAACGGCCATCAGTTTTTTTACCCAACGCGAAGAGGAAATGAAACTCGCCGCCGAAGTGTTGATGGAAATGGAGTTGCCCGTAACGCCGTTTCCCGAATCGGTTGCCATTTCTGACAAGCTGATTGGCCCCGAAAAAGACCGACAGCCCATTAAATTCCTGCTCAAAAAACCAAAGCTCGAAGGCGAAGGCGCTTTTCATGAAAAGGCAAAAAAGAATAAGAAAGTGAATCTCGGCGGACCATCAAAAACCAAGAAGAAAACGCACGGCTCGGTGAACCGAAATATGCTCAAGACGCGCGATAAAAAACGCAAGGACAAGAATAATTGACAATTGACGATTAATAATTGATAATTAATAATTCATTGGTTACTTTTGGGACACGAATCAGCGTGGTAAATAAAAATCAGAATGCAGTTTAAACACCCGGAAATCCTCTACTTCCTTTTTTTACTGATAATTCCAATTCTGGTCCATCTGTTTCAATTGCGGCGTTTCAAGAAAGAACTTTTTACCAACGTTCGTTTCCTCAAGGAACTTTCTATCCAAACCAGAAAAAGCTCCAAAATCAAAAAATGGCTGCTGCTTGCCACTCGCTTGTTGATATTTACGTGCCTCGTGCTTGCTTTTGCGCAACCTTTTTTTGAAGCCAAAGACCACAAGAACAAGAGCAATGAGACTTTTATTGTACTTGACAACTCGTTTAGCATGCAGGCCAAGGGCAAAAAAGGCGAACTGCTCAAACGCGCCGTAGAGGATTTGCTCGAACACGTACCCGAAAACCAGCCATTTTCTTTGGTTACCAATACCGAAACGTTTTGGAACACCGACATCAAATCAATCAGGAAAGACCTGCAAAACCTGTCATACAGTGCCGCTGCGTTTGACCCAGTAAGTGCTTTAGCGAAAATCAGGTCGCGCAAAACGGTAGTAGGCAAAGATGTGATTGTCATTTCGGATGCGGTGGGTTTACAATCCCGACAGCTCAACGGTTTCGACAAGGAACTCAACACGTATTTCATTGTTCCTAATGCCGAGCAACAAAACAATGTATCGATCGACAGTGTCTTCATCAACCAAACGCTCGATAATTTTTATGAGATTGGCGTGAAATTGTCGGCCTATGGCAGCGATTTCGGGTCGCTCCCGATTGCGTTGTACAACCAAGGGAAACTCGCCGCCAAAACAGTGGTCAAGCCCGATACTTCAGAGAAGACGATCGGCTTTACCATCCCCAAAGAAGATTTTCACGGTTATGTTACCATCGAAGACAACAGCCTGGCTTACGACAACTCCTATTATTTTAGCCTGTCCAAACCCCAAAAGACCAACGTAATGAGCATTGGCGAGGCTGCTAAAAGCCAGTTCCTCTCACGGATTTATACGCCAGATGAGTTCGACTACAACAACTTTGCGCTCGAAAGTCTCGACTACAATCGCATTGAAAAACAGGATGCCATTGTACTCAATGAACTCGTAAAAATTCCGCAGGCGCTTCAAACCACCCTCAAATCTTTTGTCTCCAAAGGCGGCAATTTGATTGTGATTCCCGCAACAGACAGCAACGTGGCCGACCTCAATGCCTTACTCTCCAACTTTGGAGGGATGCAATTCAAGGCAGGCCAATCGTTAGAAAAACGCATCACCAAAATTGCGTTCAACAACCCGGTATTTCAATCTGTTTTTGAAAAACAGGTGACCAATTTCCAGTATCCGAGCGTGAAATCCTCGTTTGCCCTGGCTGCTTCTACTCCTGCCATCCTGAGTTATGAAGACCAAAGCCCATTCCTGGCATCGGTTGCCAACGGCGTTTCAAGTGTCTATGTCTTTTCGGGCGCGATCAATAAGATGAATTCAAATTTCCAGAATTCGCCTTTGATTGTACCCGTGTTCTACAATATGGCACAGAATACTCAAAAGACAGGAATTTCGGCCTTATCGATTGGAGCCAATTCGCCTGTTTTCATCGACGCCTTGCTTGCCAAAGACGAAATCCTGAATGTTTGGGGTAACGCCGACGGCAGTACCGAGAAATTCATCCCAACGCAGCAAATCCTCAACAATAAGGTAAAAATCGTGTGCAATGATTATCCGTCATTGGCAGGAAACTACGGTATCTATAAGCAGGACGAACGACTCAAAGACATCAGTTTTAATTATCCGCGCACCGAAAGTAATCTGCGCGCCGACCATGACAGTGCGCTTTCTGGGCAAAAGGTGATTGAATCGATCGAGGCCGTACTCGACACCTTACAAACCGACCGTACCGACAACGAAATCTGGAAATGGTTTGTTATTTTTACGCTGTTGTTCCTGGCTACCGAATTACTCATCCAAAAATTTGTCAAATGAACCTGATTATCAGAGCCGCCAAAGTTGTTGATCCCGAAAGTCCCTTTCACGACGCGGTTGTTGATCTACAGATTGAGAATGGCGTCTTTACTAAAATAGCCAGAAACCTAACCAACGACAGTGATTTACGGGAAATCAAACTAGACAACCTGCACGTTTCGCAAGGTTGGTTTGACAGCAGCGTGTGCTTTGGCGAACCGGGTTTTGAAGACCGTGAAACCATTGCCAACGGGCTTGATGTGGCGGCCAAAAGCGGATTCACTGCTGTTGCCATGCAGCCTCACTCTTATCCGATTATCGACAACCAATCGCAGGTAGCGTTTGTACAATCTAAAGCTGCCGGCTGGGCTACCGATTTGTATCCTATTGGCGCACTCACCAAGGAAAGTCAAGGGAAAGACCTCGCCGAACTCTATGACATGAAAAACGCCGGAGCAATTGCTTTTGGCGATTACAACAAAAATACCGACAACCCTAACCTGCTCAAAATAGCGCTGCAATACACGCAGGATTTTGAGGCGCTGGTGATCGCTTTTGCTCAGGACAACGATATTAAAGGCAGCGGCGTGGCCAATGAGGGAATCGTTTCTACACGTCTCGGACTCAAAGGGATTCCGGCACTCGCCGAAGAGATTGCCGTGGCGAGAAACCTTTTCCTACTGGAATATACCGGCGGAAAATTACACTTGCCCACGCTTTCAACAGAAAAATCCGTAAACCTTGTCAAAGCGGCTAAAGCCAAAGGCCTGCAGGTGACCTGTAGTGCGAGTGTTCATCATTTAACGCTTACCGACGAAAAACTGGATGGTTTTGACTCGCGTTATAAAGTAGCTCCGCCGTTGCGCAATGAAGCCGACCGCAAGGCTTTGGTGCGTGCGGTAAAGGACGACACCATAGACATGATTACGTCAGACCACAACCCGATTGACATTGAGCACAAGAAAATGGAATTCGACCTTGCCAAAAATGGGACGATCGGGCTTGAAAGCGCTTTTGGCGCACTCGGGACGGTATTGCCAATCGAGTTGATTGTAGAAAAACTGACTTCGGGGAAGATTATTTTCGGGATTGAAGCATCGGCGATAGCTCAGGGAAATACGGCCTGTCTGACGCTTTTCAATCCGGATGAAAAATGGATTTTTACTAGCGAGCACATCGGTTCAAAATCAAAAAATGCTGCCTTGCTGGGCATGAATATGAAAGGCAAAGCCTACGGCATCTTCAACAATAAAAAATTAGTCTTATCATCATGAACCAGTCTGTAGAAGAGGGAAAAATGGCCGCAATTACGAGCTATATCATGATCATTGGCGTGTTTATCGCAATGTCTATGAATTCTGAAAAGCGCAATGCGTTTGCGTCATTCCACATCCGGCAATCGTTGGGTTTGTCTCTTACTTTTGTTTCGCTGGGTTTGCTTGTGAGCAACTTTGACAGTCTCATGATTTCTTCTGCAATGTGGCTATCTATAAGCGTTTTGTGGGCTTTCGGGATTTATTCGGCGATTGTTGGGCAGACCAAACCCGTGCCTTTTTTGGGTAATTTGTTTCAGAAAGCGTTTAAAGCAATTTAAGGAAAATCAAATCATAGATCGGCAGCATGAATTTACACTACCTCGTCCGCGAACCCAAAACCAAGAAAGATAAAAACCCGCTATTGCTATTGTTGCACGGCTACGGCAGCAACGAAGAAGATTTATTTTCGTTTGCCAGCGAACTTCCCGACGACTACTACGTGGTCTCTGCGCGTGCCCCTTACGATTTGATGTATGGGAGCTACGCCTGGTACGCGATCAATTTTGACGCCGACGAAAACAAATTCTCCGACCTCAACCAGGCAAAACAATCGCGTGACCTGATTGCTGGTTTCATTGATGAACTCATAGCCAAATACCCGATTGATGCAACAAACGTTACCTTAATAGGGTTTAGCCAGGGCTCGATTTTAAGCTATGCCATCGCGTTGTCGTATCCTCAAAAAATTCGCCAGGTTGTAGCCATGAGCGGTTACCTGAATACCGAAATGGCAAAAGAAGGTTACCACAAAAATAACTTCTCTAACCTGCGGATTTTTGCCTCGCACGGCACCGTCGATCAGGTAATCCCTGTAGATTGGGCAAGAAAAACCAAACCGGTTTTAGATGATTTGGGCATTGAGAATGTATATAAGGAATATCCGGTCGGGCATGGTGTGGCGCCGCAGAACTTTTTTGATTTCCGGGAATGGCTTGATAAATAATTTTAAATTACGACTTTTAAATCCGGTATTGCTCCTATCAAAAAGCCTGAATTGTACTCAGGCTTCTTAATTTTATTATCCATCATTTAAAATTTTCTCCTACGCTGTCGTTTTCTGGTAAATCACCGATTGGACAATCTCAAAAGAAACCGTGTCATCGGCGTTGATGAAATATTTGAGTAGCACTTCGCCCCAATATTCGCCGTCGCTAAAATCGGCTATGATCCAGCGGTGGTTGAGTACTTTGGCTTTGTTGATGATGAATTTTTGCTCACCGAGTTGCGCCTGTCCTACATAGGGGTTGCCATTAGGGTCGTCGTTGAGCGCAATGAGTTTCGCCTTTACTACTTCGGCTAAATCGTGGTAAGACGGATAGGTTCTAAGGTCAGAATTGTCAAAGTACGCTTGCGCATTTTGGTTGTTTTCTAGTGAAAAATAATCGACTTCGGATAATTTGTTTCCCATCACATTAAGGCTGTCCTTGAACTTGGTAATAGTATTTGCCGAATGCGTCTCTTCGTAACTGGTGCGTTTGCTGAAATACATATACGTAAAAATATTCATAAGTACTGCGATGATAAACAGGTAAAGGAAAAGTGACTTTTTCATTGTTAGGGTTTTAAACGGTAATTTCTAGATTGTCATAAGCCACGAAAACATTGGCCGGAAGCTTTTTCTGGATGTCGGCATGAAAACCAAAAGTATGGCTGATGTGTGTGAGGTAGGTACGCTGGGGCTTCACCAACGCAATGAGCTCGAGCGCCTCTTCGAGATTGAGGTGCGAATGGTGCGCTTCTTCGCGTAGCGCGTTAAGAACCAAAACTTTGATTCCCGCCAATTTGTTGATTTCGTCCTGCTCGATAGTTTTCACATCGGTGAGGTAGGCAAAATCATCGATGCGATAGCCAAAAATCTGGAGGCCGCCGTGGTAGGCATTGATGGGAATGGCCTTTTTGTCACCTATCTGAAAGGGAACACCATTGACCACCTCAATAGGTTTCACGCTGGGCGCTCCGGGATATTTATTCTCGGTTTCAAACACGTAATCGAAACGCCTTTTGAGGTTTTCGATTACCCTTTCATGCGCGTAAATTGGAATATCGCCCTGCCTGAAGTTGAACGGCCTGATGTCGTCGAGGCCGGCAGTATGATCTGAATGTTCGTGCGTGTACAAAATACCTTCGACTTTTTCACAACCCGAAACGAGCATTTGCTGCCGAAAATCCGGGCCGCAATCGATTACAAAAGAATGGTCATACCAATGGATCCAGACCGAAACGCGCAACCGTTTGTCTTTTGGGTCGTCACTTTTGGAAACGGGATTCCGGCTTCCGATTACCGGTATGCCCTGCGAGGTTCCTGTTCCTAAAAAATATACTTTCAATGGCTTTATTTTTTACAAAAATAGTATTAATTCTGTTTTGTACCTGCCCTATTTTATTAACTTTGTACTGTATCATTATGCTATCTGAAAAAGAAAATGGATATAAAAATCAAATTGAAAGGTGACAAAGTCATCGAACAAATTCCCTCAACAAAAGACAAGGCGCTCCGGATCAACCTGAACGAAAATATCTACGGAACGTTTGCCGAAATTGGCGCGGGACAAGAAACCGTGAGGCATTTCTTTCGTTCTGGCGGTTCATCTGGAACGATTGCAAAAGCGATGTCGGCCTACGATAAAGACTTTAGCGACGCAATTTACGGTGTAGAGGTAGACGGCCGTTACGTTACAGAAAGTCGCCTGCGCAAAATGTTGACACACGAAACCAATTTGATTGAAAGGCGTTTGAGCCGTGAAAAACATCCCAACAAGTTATTTTTCAGTTACGCCAATACCGTCGCCACGATTGATTTTGCCAAACAATTCAAAGGCCATGGTTGGGTTGGAATCAAGTTCCAGATTGAACCAGACGAAGATTACAACGAAATTACCATCCACATCCGATTCAAGGAAACCGATGCGCGTTTGCAACAGGAAACCCTTGGTATTCTAGGCGTGAACCTTATATATGGTGCATTTTACAAATACAACGACCCTAAAAAGTTGTTGCGTTATTTGTACGACCACCTCGATAAGGACCAGCTCGAGATCGATACGATTAATTTCTCGGGACCGCGTTTTGCCGACGTTGACAACCGTTTGATGAGCCTACAACTCGTGAAAAATGGTATGACCGATGCGGTGATGTTTGACCCAGAAGGCAAGAATATCCTGCCTGCACAAATCCTTTACAAAAAGAATATCCTCGCTTTGCGTGGCAGTTTCCGTCCTGTGACGAAGGTGAATATGGACATGTACGAGAAATCGCTCAAGATGTTCCTCGCCGAAAGCAAAGTAGAGAAAGAAAATACGCTTGTGGTTTTTGAGATCACGCTGTCTAACCTGCGCTCTGAAGGCGAAATCGATGAAAGGGATTTCATGGACCGCGCCGAATTGCTGTGCTCATTGGGGCAAACGGTAATGATTTCTAATTTCCAGGAATATTATAAAGTGGTGGAATACTTCTCGGCCTACACCAAAGCCCGTATGGGATTGGCGATGGGCGTAAACAACCTCGTCGACATTTTTGATGAAAAATACTACCGTCATTTGAGCGGCGGAATCCTCGAAGCCTTTGGAAAATTATTCTACCGCGATTTAAAAGTGTTCTTGTACCCGATGCTCGAAGACGGTGAAGTCATCGACTCTGAAAACCTCAAGGTACATCCGAGGATGAAAGAATTGTATAAATTCTTTAAGTTCAACGGCAAAGTTGTGGATATTGATGATGTGGATCCGCATACCCTGGAAGTCTTCTCGCGCGAGGTGCTCAAAATGATTGCGAATGGGAAATCGGGTTGGGAAGAAATGCTGCCCAAGGGAATTGCCGAACTTATTAAACAGCACCAACTTTTTGGATACGACCCAAACAAGATTTTGGAGGAAACCAATTAGAGGAAAATCAAAAGTCAAAAGCTCGGAACCCTAAAAAAACGACAATGTAATTGTCCGTCTGTGCAATCAAAATAAAAAAAGAACCAAGAAGCAGCTTAATCTACTTTTGGTTCTTTTTTTATTTCGCCTTTTCTCTTTCGACTTTTGACTTTTGACTTTCGACTTTCGACTTTCGACTTATTTCAAAATCTGCTCCGTATGCATTTTGCTTTTTACATCGGTAATGACTTCTTCTATGACGCCGTTTTCATCAATAACAAAGGTGGTGCGATGGATACCGTCGAATAATCTTCCCATAAACTTTTTTGGTCCCCAAACACCAAATGCATTGATGACTGCTTTGTCTTCATCGGCGAGTAACGGAAATGGCAAATTGTACTTGATTTTGAACTTGGCTTGCTTTTTCTGGGTGTCGCCACTCACGCCAAGCACAGCGTAATTCTTTGCCAAAAAAGTGTGGTAATTGTCGCGTAAGTTGCAGGCTTCTGTGGTACAGGTAGGCGTGTCGGCTGCAGGATAAAAGAAGATTACGAGTTTTTTGCCTTTGTAATCGGATAACTGGTGCGTGTTTCCGTCTTGGTCTTGGGCAGAGAAGTTGGGCGATTTGTCGCCGGGCAGTAATTGTGTCATACTTGTTTTTTTTGAGTTCGTTGCTTTGTTGACTTGACTTGAGCATGTTGACTATTGAGCAGCAATGCTTAAGTTGAACGGGTGCCCATGCCCCGGATGGCAGCGGAAAACCCGGAAGGCTTGCGGTTTAAATTTTTTGGTTTTATAATGCGACCAACCGAAGCACTTATAAAAACACTAAAATTTTACCGCAGGCGTGAGGATTTGAAGCGTACAGCCGGATTAGGCACAACATTTATTTTATACTATTTTTACCGCCTAAATATACGAAAATGACCAAAGCCGAGCGTGCAAAATATGTGATTAAAACTTTACAGGAATTGTACCCGACAGTCCCAATCCCGCTGGATCATAAGGATGCCTATACCTTGCTCATTGCCGTGCTGCTCTCGGCGCAATGTACCGACGTACGCGTGAACCAGATTACGCCGCTGCTGTTTGCCAAGGCCGATAATCCGTATGATATGGTGAAACTGAGCGTCGGGGAAATCCAGGAGATTATACGTCCTTGCGGTTTGTCGCCGATGAAATCGAAGGGGATTTACGGTTTATCTAAAATTTTGATTGAGAAATACGACGGGCAGGTGCCGCAAAGTTTTGAAGCGTTGGAGGAACTGCCGGCCGTTGGGCACAAAACCGCAAGCGTGGTTATGAGCCAGGCTTTTGGCGTTCCGGCATTTCCGGTAGATACGCACATCCACCGATTGATGTGGCGCTGGAATTTGTCTAACGGAAAAAATGTAGCGCAGACAGAAAAAGACGCCAAGGCGATTTTCCCCAAGGCGTTGTGGAACGAATTGCACTTGCAGATTATTTATTATGGACGCGAATATTCTCCGGCGCGCGGCATGAACCTTGACAAGGACGTTATTACGCGAACCATAGGCCGAAAGGAACTTTTGACGGAAGACATAAAAAAAACGTCCCGATAATCACCGGGACGTTTTCTTAATTAGCTATGGTTTCTATGTTCATTTTACCCACTTTGATAAAGCTCAGTGCTTTGGAGTAATTCAGTAAAAAAGAAACGGTTTCTTTTTTAGGCTTCATAGCGGTGTTAACTAATGTTTTCTTAGAGTAGATTTTTGCCATATTGTAGTGTTTGTTTTATGATACTACAACGCGGCATATTATTTATTATTGTCAATTCGTTAAAATAATTTGGTGTTTTTCAATCACCTTTCTAAGGTTCATGAGCGCGTAACGCATCCGGCCTAACGCAGTATTGATGCTAACGCCTGTCAATTCTGAGATTTCTTTGAAACTGAGATCTTGGTAAATGCGCATCATGAGCACTTCTTTTTGGTCGTGAGGCAATTCTTCTATGATTTTGCGAAGGTCTTTTTCTACCTGGTCGGTAATGAGTTGGTTTTCGATGGTCATAGCGTTGTCGGTCATGATCGAGAAGATTGAAAACTCCTCGGTTTCGCGAAACATGGGCATTTTTTTGTTCCTACGGAAATGGTCGATGATGAGATTATGGGCGATGCGCATGACCCAAGGAAGGAATTTACCTTCTTCGTTATAAGAATTGGATTTTAAAGTTTTAATGACTTTAATGAAGGTGTCTTGAAAAATATCATCGGTAATGTCACGATCCGAAATCTTCGAATAGATAAAACCGTATATCTTTGACTGGTGACGGTCAATAAGGGTAGATAAGGCCGATTCATCGCCTCCTACGTACTGCTTGACCAATAATGCATCTGGGGTTTGTACATTAGCCATAAAATATCCTTTTTAGTTTTGTTTATAATGCCAGCTCAGCGCGTTCTAAAAAGTAATTTTATAATATAGGCAAATGTTAATTAGGGTTAGTTGCAAAACCAAATGTAATATAATTTAGTTTGTATTTGCAAACTAATATGGAAAATTTAACATAATCGGCGCAATATGGTCTGATTTTGTGATTTATTTACAACACAATCTTACATTCCTTGAATTATTGATAGACCTTGATATAGTCAACAATAAACGACTGCGGGAAAATGGCGTCGTCTACTCCAGGCCCTCCAAAATTGCCGCCTACCGCCATGTTTACAATGATATAAAAGGGCTGGTCGTAAGGCCAGTTGTCTTCGTTCTTGGATTGCGGATTGTAGGTAAAGACCAATTCCTCATCCACAAAAAAATCCATTTTGTCTTTGCTCCAGTCTACCGCAAATACATGAAAGCCTTGCTCAATTAGGGGAATTCCGGTTTTTTTGCCGTGTCCGTTTTCTCCATGTCCATCTTGTGTGTGCAAGGTGGTATAGACTTGGTGCGGATCCCGGCCAACATATTCCAAAATATCAATCTCGCCGCATTTTGGCCATCCTTTAGTGTCGATATTAGACCCTAGCATCCAGAAAGCCGGCCAGATACCTTTGCCCACTGGAAGCTTCGCCCGGCATTCTATCCGCCCGTACTGGAATTCCTTTTTGCCTTTGGTGGTAATTCGGGTAGAGGTGTAATTCTCAGCTTCTTTACGGGCTTCTATAATCAAATGCCCGTTTTGTAATCGGTGATTGGCTTTGGTGTAAGATTGACGCTCATTGTTTCCCCATCCGCAAATATTAGGACAACCGTTTCCGAGTTCGTAATTCCAAACTGACTCCTCCAATTGCGAACCCTTAAAATCTTCCTGCCAGACTAATTTGCGCTTGGAATGCTGTGCAGTCACTAAATGGGCAGCCAGTAAAGCGAATAAGACAATCTTCTTCATATTTTAGTTTTTAAATTCAAAATCAGCCGCCAGCGTGGCTTGGGAATCCCCACCGATGAACACCTTAAAGTCACCCGGCTCGGCCTCCCATTTGCGATTGGCCGAATAATATTCGATCATTTTCCTGTCTATTGTAAAAGTAATCGTTTTTGATTCGCCTGCCTTAAGTTCAACGAGTTCAAAACCTTTAAGTTCCCGAATGGGTCGCGTACTGCTGCCTACCAAATCGCGCAAGTACATTTGTACAACTTCTTTTCCGGTTACCTTTCCCGTGTTTCTCAATTCCACCGACACGTCGATTTTGCCGTCTGCTGTAAACGAATTGCTGCTGAGTTTTAGGTTCGAATATTCGAAAGTCGTATAGCTCAAACCATAACCAAACGGATACAAGGCGGTATTGGCCTCATCGCCATAATGTGACCAAAAAACTTCGTCGGGTGCCGGAAGAGTAGGTCTTCCCGTATTTTTGTGGCTGTAATATAACGGTAATTGTCCTTCATTTCTAGGAAAGCCCATCGGCAATTTCCCACTCGGATTGTAATCGCCGTACAAAACCTGCGCAATCGCATTACCTGCCTCTGTACCGAGTTGCCAGGCCTCTACAATAGCGGGAATGTTTTTGGCCGCCCACGGAATAACCAGTGGCCTCCCGTTGTTCAAAACCAGCACGATATTGGGATTGGCTTTGTATATTGTTTCTAGTAATACCTGCTGAACGCCAGGCAAACCCAATGTTACACGGCTTCTACCCTCACCGGTCTGGAAACCGATTTCGCCCAAAACCATAATAACGACATCTGCACTTTTTGCAACGGCAATAGCCTCGTCGAATCCGGATTTATCAGTCATGTTTAGCTTCACTTCCTTGGCAAAAACGTTGTTCCCGATGGCAACATCGGCACCTTTCGCGTAAGTAAGTACATTACCCGTGTATTTTTGTAAACCTTCTTGTACAGAAACGGCTGTTCCGTCTTTGGAGGCACCACGCCAACTACCCAAAGGGCTACTTTTGTCTGCGGCCAATGCGCCAATCAATGCGATTTTTTTACCCGATTGGGGCAACGGCAAAAGGCCGTTCTCGTTCTTAAGCAACACGATTGATTTTTTGGCCATGTCGAGCACACCTTCGCGAAACTCGGCTTTGCCTACCGTAGCCTTTTCACGAGCCTCATCGCAATAACGATAAGGGTTTTCAAACAATCCTAGTTCAAACTTCACCCGCAAAATACGCCTAGCTGCGTCTTCTATGACACTCTCCTTGACCTTACCTTCCCTAACCAATTGCGCCAAATGCGCGACATACAGGTACGATTCCATATCCATGTCTGATCCGGCTTTGGCGGCGAGTTCGGCTGCCTGTTTGCCATCTTTGGCGTAACCATGGTTCATCATTTCACCAATAGAACCCCAATCCGAAACCACAAACCCGTCAAATCGCCACTCGCCTTTAAGAATGTTTCGTTGCAGGTAAGCGCTTCCCGTTGCCGGTATCCCATCGATTTCATTGAAAGAATTCATAAATGTACGCACACCCGCGTCTATAGATGCCTGGAACGGAGGAAAAATCACATTGCGCAAAGTAGATTCGCCTATATCGGCGGTGTTGTAGTCACGTCCGGCTTCGGCAAATCCGTAAGCGGCAAAATGTTTGGCGCAGGCCAGTATGGTTTTGGCAGTCTTAAAGTCATTCCCCTGGAAACCTTTTACCCGCGCATACGCGATTTTACTCCCAAGATACACATCCTCGCCAGCGCCTTCCATGACACGTCCCCAACGGGCGTCACGCGTGATATCAACCATTGGTGCGAAAGTCCAGTTCAAGCCAACGGCAGCGGCTTCTTCGGCGGCGATTTGTGCCGAGCGTTCTATGGCCTGCAAATCCCAACTCGCAGCCTCAGCCAACGGAATTGGGCTGATGGTTTGGTAGCCATGGACGACATCGTAGCCAAAAATAAGCGGGATGTGGCGTTTGGTTTGTTCAACTGCAATCTTTTGTAAGGCTTTAATGTCCTTCACGCCAGTGACATTGAGCATCGATCCCACCCAGCCTTTTTTGATGTGCTCGTATTTCTGGGCAGCTTGTCCGTCTTTGGGCGCAGGGCCAGTTACGTCCCAAAAACCGTTGTATTGGTTCATCTGCCCGATTTTCTCCTCGAGCGTCATGAGCTTGAGGATCGAATCGACACGGGTTTCAATGGCTTTGTCTTTCACCATAACCGCCACTTTCTTTTGGGCATGGCCAACAAAAAACAACAGTCCGGTTGTTATCAGAAAAATAGGTTTAAGCAAGTTCTTTTTCATGTAAATTGAGCATAATTAGCCTTATGCAGGAAGCCCACAAAGGGCTTCCTGCAAGGCTGAAAACAAAAATGTACAGGTTTATTGATAAACTTTTACGTAATCAACTTCCATGGTTGATTGGGTGAATCCCGGAGCAATCGTGCCGCCAAAATTTCCGCCCATAGCCACGTTCATGATTAGGAAAAAGTTAGCATTGAAAGGCAAAGCCGAGGTATTGGGTACCGAATGATACAAATTGCCATCCACATAAATTTTAATCGAACTAGGGCTCCAAACTGTAGAGTAAGTATGGAAATCGTTAGAGACACCAGGTACATTGGTGGAGGCCGTATTGGCATTTCCGCCTGAATTCCCCGGATAATGCAGACTGCCAAAAATCACATCTTGTTGGTTGCCCACATGCTCCATCACATCGATTTCGCCGCAGCCCGGCCAAGGCGTCTGATCGATATTGGCACCGAGCATCCACAAAGCAGGCCAGGTTCCGCCACCTGTCGGGAGTTTGGCACGGAATTCTACTTTTCCGTATTTGAAATCGTATTTCCCTTTGGAATTTATTCGTGCCGAAGTGTAATTGGCCCCAACTTTTTTAAGGGTGATTTTCAGTTTTCCGTCAGAAACGCTGATATTCTGCGCGTCGTTGGTGTATGTCTGCACTTCGTTGTTGCCCCAACCACCCGCGCCGAGGTCATAACCCCAATGCGTAGGATCGGGCGCACCGTCTACATTGAATTCATCCGACCAGGCCAAAGTATCATAGGTTTCGTCTACGTTCTGAACCGGAGGTGTCGTAGTAAAGATATGGTACCAGGCCAATGCGGGATTGCCACCCATAACCGCCCTTACATACAAACGGTTGTCGGTTATCGATAAGATTTCGTAGGTACTTTGCCCGATGTAATAACCCATGAAACCGCCATCAGAGAAAGTCATTTCGGTGCCGCGTTTCTTATCGGCTGCGACCACCGATGAGGATGGACCGAGTTGTACGTTTTTGATACCCGTAGTGTTGAAATCATAACAGTTGTCGCTACCGGCGCTTCCTCCAACCACACTCTGGAAAGCAGTATTGAAGAAGGTGTGCCCCTTATTGTCTTGCTCAAACTTCAGCTGGCCATTCACCAAAGAAAATTTGAGTTCTGCTTCATACAAACAGCTACTGGCGGCTGCACCGGCTTTTTCAAACGGCGCCGCTTGGTAGTAATTGGCATAAAAATTCAAATCGGTATTGCCGTCGTTCTGCCCAACGCCCAAGTGGCCAGGTTCGGCCGCAGCCCAATACCAGGTTTTGGTGGATCCGCCGGTAAGTTTGGCTACCGCGTCGTCGTCGGAGAAATTGCTGAATACCGTTACTTCAAAAGTGAGGCTTGAGGTTATTCCGCCGCGTCCGCTGGCCAAAACAGTTACCGAATAGGTGTTGGTTCCGTTTTGGGTAAAACGCTTTTGGTACACACCACTCGGCGAATTCTGCGTAGTCCCGTCGCTAAAGATATACTTGTAGCTGAATCCGTTTACCGAAGTAGCCGTGAAATTCACCAGCCCCGAACCGTCGCCATTTGGGTTGGCATCGTCTTTTCCTACGAGTTCGGCGTTTACCTTGATTCCGCTCGGCGAATTCAGGTCGCCAAATTCATAATCGTCTTTTTCACAGGAAACCATGGCCAGCAACAGCAGGCAAATCATTCCCAAATTCTTTACGTATTGTCTCATAGCTTTTAGTTTGAAAGTTTGATGTCGTCAAAATAATAAGTCGCGCCATTACCTGCCACCCCGAAATTGCAGAATACCACTACCCTTTGGTAATTGTTGGCATTTACAATCCCAGTAAAATCATAAGTGAGCTCTTCCCAACCGTTGCTTACGGTTGTAGTGGCATCTCTTTCTATGTTGATACTGGCTGTAGCGAGGTTTTCCATTTTAAATTTAATCACCGCTCCTGCCACCGGCGACCAGACTTTCATCTTGATTTTGGTGTGTTGCGAGAAATTGATGGGTGCAGCCATTTCAATGAAGCTTCCGGCCCAAACTTCGGCACCGTTGTTTTTAAGTTGCTTGGCCACTTTTGCACTCGTATTGATCCCGCTTGCATCGGGATTGTTGATGATGGTTGTCGTGGCGTTCCCGAAATCGGTAAAATTAAATGCCGGAGATTCCTGGAAAGTCACAAGCTGCACGTCTGGCGCGCTGCTGCTGAGTTTGATGTCGTCGAAGTAATACCTGGCGCCGGTTCCTGCATTGCCGAAGTCGAAGAAAATAACGACCCTTTGGTAAGCGTTGGCATTGACTATGCCTGTAAAATCAAAGGTTAGCGTTTCCCAGCCATTGGCTACGGTGTTGGTTACATCACGTTCGATATTGATGCTGCTATTGGCCAGGTTCTCTAATTTCAACTTCACGGTGATGCCCGATGCCGGTGCAAAAGTCTTCACGCTGATTTGGCGCAACGAACTAAAATCGATCGGTTGGCTGAGTTCAAGGAAAGAGCCTGCCCAAACTTCGGCGCCCGCCACTTTTTCTAATTTCCCAACCTTGGCGCTCGTGTTGATTCCAGTCGATGATGGGTTGTTCACCACAGACGAATAAGCATTCCCGAAATTGGTAAACGCGTAATTCAAAGTGGGCGACTCAAAATCTACCGGCAACAATAACGGATCGTAAACCGTCACAGAAACCGTATCCTGGACAAATGCTGCTCCTCCGCTAAACGCGCGAACTGTGATGGTGTAAGTACCGATGGCGTTGTAAGTATGGGTGATTTCCTGTCCTTGGTTGAATGCTTGCGGAACCGCGCTTGGGTCGTCTCCAAAAGTCACGTCAAAATAGGTCTCGAAGTCGGCCTCGGCGGTGAGTTTAAAAAGATAAGCGTTCGACGGATCGACCACGGCATTGATCACGAGGTTTTCGGGTTGGCGAAACGTCACCGTCAATTCCTGGTTGAGTACGGTTTTCTTTCCGTTAACCGCCATAGCGGTAATGGTAAGGTTGTAAACGCCTTCGGGATAGGTGTGCGTGGCTACTTCGCCCGGGGCGATTTTAGCAGTTTCGGCGGTAGCGTCGCCAAAATCAATTTCGTATTGCGTAACCCCATCAGCGTTTGGCCTGATGGTTACCTCGCCCGAATTGTCCTGGGCAATGGTCACGAGTGCCGACAAATTCGACGGCGCTGCAGCCTGGTTGACAAAATCGGTGCTGCTGTCGTCATTTGAGCATCCCAAGGCAAAAGCCACAAGGAAAAAACTGAGTATGTATTTGATTTGTTTCATAGCTGAAGGTTTTAATAGCCTGGGTTTTGTGTCCAATTACCCGCCGAAAACTGGATTTCTTCTACTGGCACAGGAAATATTTCATTTTTATTGGGTGAAAATCCGTCGATTTCCTGGGCGGCTTTACCGGTACGCACGAGGTCAAAGAAACGGTGTCCTTCGCCTACAAGCTCTACGCGGCGTTCTGCCCAAATCACATCGGTCAATGCAGCGCCCGAAGCGGTTGCGTCGTGGTTTACGTCGCCAAAAGCACGTCGGCGCACCTCATTGAGGTACAGGCGGGCTTTCCCGTCATCGATACCGCCACGGTTGTAGGCTTCGGCTGCCATAAGCAACACATCGGCATAACGGATTGCGCGGTAATTATTGGGATTGGTGAGGTGCAAATCGCCGGGTGCGTTGGCCGAACGCGTTCTTGGGATGTACTTGCGGTTAAAATACCCGGTGTGTTTGTAGCCCACTCCATAAGTCGCATTGGTGAGAGTTGCCCAGGCTGCAATGTCAAGGATGGCTACGTCTTTGCGCTTGTCACCGGCTTCAAAGGCATCTACGACTTCCTGTCTGGGAACGTTGAAACTGAAACCGTCAGAGAACAACGGTCCTGCGTAATTGCGTACACCGCTGAATCCTACAGCCACGTTGCCTTCGCTGCATTGCAAGCAGTCGAAACTCGCGCCTTGGTCTTCTCCGTATTGGATTTCAAAAACAGATTCTGGCCCGTTTTCGCCCTCCATTTCAAAAATCTGGTTGTAGTTGGTTACGAGCGAATAGGTTCCTGAGTTGATCACTTCCTGAAGGATGTTGGCCGAAGCGACGAATTTATTTTGATACAAATACACTTTGCCAAGCAAGGCTTGCGCCGCGCCTTTAGTCGCCCGGCCGATTTGCGGTGCCGTTGGCGAGAGGTTGGCAATCGCGTAAATCAAGTCCGATTCGATCTGGGCGTACACTTCGGGCACCGACGAACGCTTGATTGTAGTGACATCGTTTACCCCGAAGCGCTTGTCTCCGTTTAACGGCAGCGGGCCAAACCATTTGACGAGTTCGGCATAGTAATATGCCCGTAGAAATCGTGTTTCGGCAATGATTTGGTTTTTACCTTCGAACTCGGTCTTGTCCTTGAATTCAAGTATGTAATTGCAACGTGCCACGCCACCGAAATTCCAATCCCAAAGGTTTTTAAGGTTGGCATTATTAGAAGTATGGATCATGTCGTCTATCTGTTGGAAACCCACCACGTCGGTGGCGCTTTCTCCACCAGAATTGGTGTTATCCGAAGCAATCTCGCCGAGCATCACATTGAGATAGGTAGACTGCAAGGGATCGTAGGCGCCGGTTAACGCCTGTCTGTAATCGTCGGCAGAATTGAAATAATTCTCAGAGTCTATAGAATAAGGGGCTTGCCTGTCGATAAAATCATCGCCGCAGGAAATCGAAAGTCCTGCCAGTAGCGCGAGGGAAGCTATAGTTGCTATTTTTATATTTTTCATAACGTGCGGATTAAAAATTAAGGTTTACGCCCAAAAGATAGGTTCGTGCCACCGGATAATATCCGTAATCAATGCCCAACCCGATAGCCGAAGTGCTTCCTCCGGCAGGATCATAACCTCTGTACTTGGTAAAAGTGTATGGGTTATTGACACCGGCGTAAATTCTGGCCTTTGAAATATTTACCCTTTTGATGACATCGGCAGGTAGTGAAAACCCGAGTTGTACATTCTGGATGCGCAAGTACGAGGCATCTTCTACAAAATAATCAGAAAAAACGTTGTTTCCCGACGCGGCAGTTGTAACCCTTGGCACTTCATTGCTGGTACCCGGACCGGTCCAACGGTCTAGCGTGTAGGCCATACGGTTCACGTTTGGAACCGAGCGTTCGTAATTCCTGACCATGTCGTTACCCACCGAAGCGTATGAATACAATACGAAATCGAAGTCTTTATAATTCAGGTTCAGGTTAAAGCCCATGGTGAAATCTGGGAGTGGGTTTCCTACTTTGGTACGGTCGTTCAAATCGATTTTACCATCACCGTTGATATCTTTGTATCGAATATCTCCAGGCTGTGCTGGGGCTCCAAGTGCCACTTGCGACGGATGGGCATCAACCTCATCCTGCGTCTGGAAGATTCCGTCGGTTTGCCAGCCATAGAAATAACTCATCGTGTAGCCCTCCTCCATACGTGCGATGGGTTGTTGGCCTACGCCGAATGAACCGCTTTGAAGATACTTATTTGGACTTCTTACTTCGGTCACTTCGTTGTGAATCGTGGTGTAGTTGATGTTTGCAGCGATGCTGAAGTCGTCACCGATTTTAGCGGTATAACCTAACGCGAGCTCAAGGCCTTTGTTAACCATGGCGCCCGCATTTTGAGTCGGAGCGGCTCCGCCGGGAGCGCCAACACCTGTAATTCCTGAAACGGGTAAGGCCTCAATTAACAAGTTGTATCGTTTCTCGATGAAAAAATCGGTGGTGAAATCGATGTGGTTGTTGAAGAATTTGGCATCCAAACCTACATCAAATTTACGGGCTTCCTCCCATTTGAGTCCTGTATTGGGTAGGGTTCCCAACGCACGACCAGAAGTCAGGGTGTTATCAAATACATATTCGGCTTCTCCGTTAAGTAGTCCTACATATTGGTTATCGCCTATTTTGTCATTACCGAGCACCCCGTAACTGGCGCGGAATTTTAAGAAGTTTAAAGTTTCAGAATCTTTAAGGAAGTTTTCTTCAGAAACCACCCAGCCGCCTAAGATAGTTGGAAAATAAGCTACTGCGTTGTCTGTTCCAAAACGAGTTGACGAATCTCTTCGGATAATGGCCGAGATTAAGTATTTCCCTTTGAAATCATATTGCAAACGTGCAAAATAAGAGTTGAGGCGTTCGTCTGTAGTGTACGAACCTACGTCACGCGAAGTGCTTGTACCTCTTGCCAGGTTAATGTCGGCATATTCCCATGAATTGTTTGGTACGTCGAAAGCGGTTGCATACAACCCTTTACCCCATTCCTTGTTGCTGGTTGTACCGAGCAGGAACGTGAAGTTGTGCATTTCGGCGAGTGTCCTTTTGTAAGTAAGGAACAAATCAAGAGTGTAGCTCTTTGTATTTTGTGTATTCTCGGACACATAGCTTCTGCCGTTGTTAAAGACTTTTCCTGAACCATAGTCGACCTGTTTGGCAAACGTCTTTGAACTGCCATCCCAGCTTTTGAATCCGATACGACTCGTAAAATCGAGCCCTTTGAGCAGATTGTAATCCAGTTGGAAATTCCCGATCAACGTGCGGCCTGTAAAATCGTTATAAGTATTTTCAATTTGTGCCAGTGGATTGATGGTTTCATTCCCATAACCTGTTTCTGATGGAATCAGGGAATAATTGCCATTGGCATCGCGAATGGGCATGGTTGGATGTGCATTGATGGCGTTGAAAAGTACCGATCCTAATCCGTTCTCATTCAATGCGTCCCGATTGGAGTAAGTGTAGAATATGTTGCTTTGCAGTTTCAATTTGTCGGTAAGATCGGCAGCGAACGCAAGGTGTGCCGAACTTCTCCGAAAATCGGCCTTGTCTCCACCAACAATTCCCTGCTGATATAAATGCGACCCTCCTACGGCATAGGTGATTTTTTCAGAACCGCCACTCACTGATAAATCGTGGTTAAAGACCGGAACCGCGCTGCCAAAAACCTCGCGTTGCCAATCTGTGCCTGTTCCTAAACCGCCTACACTGGGGTAAGGTACCGGCTGTCCGCCATTGGCATAACTTTCGTTAAGCAGTAAGGCGTATTCGGTGGCGTTTAGGAGGTTGAGTTTTTTAGAGGTTTCCTGAAACCCGGTGTAGCCAGAATAAGAAAATCTGGCTTTGCTATTTTTGATTCCCTTTTTCATACTCACCAGTATTACACCATTTGCGCCACGGGTTCCGTAAATTGCCGCTTGTGCATCTTTGAGTATCGTTACGTTTTCAATGTCGTTCGGATTTAATGCATTGAAATCTGTTAGCTGGACATTATTACCATCAATTATTACCAGAGGTTCATTGCTCCTGTTACTCTTCACACCACGAATCAAAATCGCAAAATCTGATCCCGGCGAACCCGAATTGGCTGTAGCTGTAACTCCTGCAAGTGTACCTTGGAGGGTTTGCTCAATCCTGATGGGCTTAAGTTGTTCAATGGTCTTATTGGATACTATACCAACCGCACCAGTAACATCCTTGCGCTTCTGGCTTCCGTAACCAATAACGACCACTTCATCAAGCCCCTTGGTATCGGTTATAAGTTTGATGACAATACTGGTGTTACTTGAAGTTACCTTATAAGTTGCCGATTTGTAACCAATGTAACTAATACTCAATACCGATCCCGCAGGGACGTTCTTGAGCGAAAACTTCCCATCAATATCGCTATTGGTTCCAAGGGTAGAACCCATTACAGAAACATTGGCATCGGGTATGGGCAACCCGGTGTCTGACTCTTTTACGGTGCCTCCAACGTCAAAACCCTGGGAAAATCCCACGGCTGACAAAAGCAAAAAATAAATTAAGTGTAAGTTTGACTTCATAAGTTGGTTTTTTGTTGGATTTAAAATTAGAAGAGTTTGTTAAGAAATATTTAATATTCACCACAACAAAAAACATACAGTGTAAAAAAAGATCAAAATAATTAAGAAATACCCAAAAACTCATCTAAAATGGGCTGGCGAGCAACCAAACGAAGCAGCACCAAGCCCTTTATTGGCGACAGTTACAACGTTGTTGTTGTGGTAATGTATAGGTAAATTGGTTGATTGTTGCGGTAAGCTAGATAGAAAGGATGTACTCAACAAGGCCTTGTTCGTGCGGAAGATCCATTTTTTTGCGCAAACGATATCGCTTGATCTCTACGCTGCGCACAGAAATGTTTACCAAAGGTGCAATTTCTTTAGACGAAAGATTAAGTCTAAGATACGCGCAAAGCCTCAAATCGTTTGGCGTTAATGCCGGATGCGCTTGTTTTACCTTTTTGAGAAAATCTTTATCGGCATTGTCGAAGGCTTCCTTAAACACATTCCAGGTGTCTTCTTCGCTGATGTTTTTATTAATCGTGGTAATCACCGATTTGATGTTTCGGCTGCTGTCCTCGGTTTTCTTGAGATCTTCTTTGATGAGCGATAACAGCTCATTCTTTTTAATCAGGCTCATCGTAGAAACGGCAAGCTCCCTATTTTTAGCATCCATATCCTGCGACAGCTGGTCGTTGCGCAATTTCATGAGCTGCTGCTCGTTTTCAAGTTCCTTGATTTCAAGCAACAGGTTGTTCTCCTCAATCAACTTCTCTTTTTGTTTCTGATAGTAATTGCGATAGGCCTTGTGAATGAAATGCGCCACTACAACACATAAAATCAAGTAGATAACAATTGCCAAATTGGTGGCATACCAAGGTTTGAGAATCGTAAACTGGTAAACTGCCACATTCTCAGGCAGCGAGTTACCAATTTTTGCACGCACTTTAAAAGTGTAATCGCCAGGCGCAAGATTTTTAAAACTCGCATTCGGGCGTGCGCTCCATTCGCTCCATTGGTCCTGGACTCCGTCAAGCAGGTACTGGTATTCGGCGCTGATGTACTTGTTGTATTCTGGCACCGTATAACTGAAGGTAACGTTGTTCTGGTCGTAGGCCAAACTACCTTCCTTGTCAATATTGATATCCCACGAGCGTTTGTTTTGCTTGTTGACAGCAATAGAAGTAATCGATACGCTGTAATTTTTAAACGTGAGGTCGTTGATGTTCATGGTGTAATAACCATCGGTGGTGCCGATCAGGTAATTGGCGTTGTTGAGCTGGGTGATGTTTTCGTAGCCGAGCATCGAGTTGGTTAAGGATGCCGGAATCGGTATTGCGTTTTGCTTGAGCGCCTCACTGAGTTTGCTCAATGTAAAATAATGGATGTAGTTTTTAGAAAACAACCAGATTTTATTAGACCGATCGACGATTAATTTTCCCGAAGTATACTGATCTTTCTCAAAAACCGAACTCAACACCTTTTCCCTCTCAAATTGCCTCGTTTTACGGTTGAGCTTAAAAATTCCTTCCTTGTAAGCGTAGTAAATGTCCCCATGAAATTTACACAAACTTGCGTTCTTGCCTTTCGCAGGCGATTGATACGTGTAAAAATTCCCTTTGACTTTCCCGAGCGCAGTATCGAGTTGCATCCTGAAAACGCCTTTGTACTCGTGGCTTACATACACCTCGAGGTTGGGTGTCACCTCAAAATATTTAGACGAATAATCAAATCCGTTAATTTTGTTCCTGAAAATCCAACCCGAACCACTGCGCTGCAACACCGACAAACCATAGTAATTGCCCTGCACGAGCAAATCACTTTTGCCGGGAACCGATTCGATTTTCCAGGTGCCCGATTGCGAAAAGATACTCTGCACTGTGCCGCCATTGACGACAAACGTGCCCGAATCATGCCCACAGAATAACGTGCCCTGTTCTTCAGACAATGACCAAACCTGTCCTTTGGTTCCGGGAACAAACCGGAATTCCTCGTTGGATTCGTAGGATTTGTAAAATAAACCCTGATTGGTCCCCACATAGAGTTTGCCTTGACATAAAGCCGACGTGTAAACAGTACCCAGAATCCCAGTATCATCCGAAAAACTCTTGACCGGCGATTGTAAATTGATGCAATTGATACCGTTGTCCAGGCCGAGCCAAAGGTTCTTATCGGCATCTTCAAAAACAGACAACGCGGTATTGTTGCTTAAGCCTTTATTTTGGGTTATATGATAGCGGATTTTGCCCTCGTGGCTGAGCAGGAAAATCCCGTTAGACACCGTACCGAGCGCAAAACTGCCATCCGAGAGCATTTGGCTTGAGTAAATCGTGCTGCTGGCCAGTTGGGCGTCGGCCTCGGTAACATAGCGCGTAAGGACACTTCCGGCTAGCCTGTAAAAGCCGATTTGCGCCGTCTGTAAAATCAATCCGTTTTCATCCCAAAAAATGTTGACGAGTTTGTTGCGCGTGAGCAGCGGATCGTTTGATACCAATTTGGCTTGGCCATTCTCAATCTCAAACAAACCTTCGCCCAAGGTCTGGAAATAAATAGAGTTGTTGGCGCGGATGGATTTCCAGATACCGTTCTTTCCAGAAATGATCTTAAAAGTCCCGGCTTTGGAATCGTAGATGTAAATGCGATTCAGCGACTGAAAAATCATCCATTGGTCGTAGTGCAGAATGTTCCAGAATTGTTCGTCGTCTA
>ERZ795056.540-NODE-540-length-47540-cov-22.884174_pt1 | contig 47540 bp, 39 predicted proteins | sample MGYA00375140_ERZ795056 | MGnify/ENA primary metagenome ERZ795056 (study PRJEB30185, sample SAMN05720227) | activated sludge metagenome | isolation source: Anaerobic digester | place: USA | collected 2015-03-09 ...
CGGTGCTGCCGTTGTGGCAGGTGGTGCAATTGGTCGCCGTGGTGAAGGTGCTGTGATCGACGCGGGCCGAGGCCCAGCTGGTGGTCGACTTGTGGCAGCTCTCGCACACCGTCACGCCGGCGTGGATGGCGGTGTTGGGCTTGCCCACGGCGGGCGCGAAGCCGCCGGTGTGGCAGCTCGCGCACTGCGTGCTCACCGACACCGAGGCGTGGAAGCGCGCGCCGCTCCACGCCGTGTAGCCCTGCTTGTGGCAGGTATCGCAGTTGGTGATCGCCACGCCGCTGAGCGTCTGGTACGGGATGTGGGTGGCGCTGCGCCCGTCGGCCGGCGGGAAGGCGCCGCTGTGGCAGCTCGAGCACTGGTTGCTGACGGCGACCTGCGAGTGGTTGAAGGTCGTCGGCCTCCAGGTCGTCACGCTGTGGCAACTGACGCAGTTGGTGGCCGCCACGGGCACGTGCGTAGCCGACTTGCCGGTGGCGGTGCTGCCGTTGTGGCAGGTGGTGCAATTGGTCGCCGTGGTGAAGGTGCTGTGGTCGACCTTCGCGCCGGCCCAGCTCGTCGTCGACTTGTGGCACGTCTCGCACACCGTCACGCCGGCGTGGATGGCGGTGTTGGGCTTGCCCACTGCACGCGCAAAGCCGCCGGTGTGGCAGCTTGCGCACTGCGTGCTCACCGACACCGAGGCATGGAAGCGCGCCGGTGTCCACGACGAGAAGCCGCTCTTGTGGCAGCTGTCGCAGTTGGTGATCGCCGCGCCGGCCAGCGACTGGTACGGGATGTGGTTGGCGTTGCGCCCGTCGGCCGGCGGGAAGCCACCGCTGTGGCAGCTCGAGCACTGATTGGCTACAACCATCTGCGTGTGGTTGAAGCTGCTGGGTTTCCAGGAGCCGCCGGTGCGGTGGCAGGCGTCGCAACTCTGGCTGCCCACGGGCACGTGGGTCGCCGACTTGCCGGTGGCGCGCGAGCCGTTGTGGCAGGTCGCGCAGGTGCCCTGCACGACACCGCTGTGGTCGAAGCCCGAGGCCGGCGTCCAGCCGCTGGTCTTGTGGCAGGTGTCGCACGAGGCGGTGGTCTGGATGTGGCTGCTGTTCTTGCCCGGCGCCATGCTGCCGTTGTGGCAGCTCGTGCAGGCGCCCGGGGTCACGCCCGCGTGGTTGAACTTGGCGCCGGTGTAGCTCTGCGTGCCATGGCAGGTGTCGCAGGCCTGCTGGGTGGGGAAGTGGTTCTGGTTCTTGACGACGTTGTTGCGCGACCAGCGCGTGCCCGACACGTGGCAGCTGGCGCAGTCGCGCGGCGTGCCCTTGAAGACACCGCCGACGTGGCATGACTCGCAACGCTCGTTGGCGTGCTGGCCGGTCAGCGCGAAGCCCGTCTTGATGTGCTCGAAGCTGCGCGTGGCCGGTGCGCCCTGCGCCATCGCCAACGAGCTGCCGGCCAGCAGCAGCAACAGCAGCCAGCGGCGCAGCAGCGCGGCCAGCGGCCAATCCAGGGCAGGGCGGTGTGTCATTGCAGCCATCCATTCGAGCCCGGGCGCTCGGCCGACCGCGCGAAGCGGCTGGCCCGTCCGAGCAGGGCAGCGACCTGCGTCGCGGTCGTCTCCGCGTCGGGCGTGGCAGAGCCGCGCAGCACCCGGTTGGAGACCTTCTTCCAGTTGTCGGTCACGTGGCACTGCTCGCAGCGCGCGCCGAAGCTGCCGTCGTGCACGTCGTCCTTGCGGTGGCAGGACAGGCAGTCGCTGCCGAGCGCCGCGAAGTCGCGGCCAGTCGGCGCTGCCTTGACGTGGCAGGCATCGCAGGCCAGCTTGCGGTGCGCGCCGTCGAGCTTGTACTTGCTGCGGCGGTCGTGGTCGAAGTCCCAGATCGCCCAGCTGCGCGCGTTGTGGCAGCTCTCGCACTTCACGCCGAAGACGAGCTTGTGCTTGTCTTCCTTCTTGTGGCAGCCGTAACACTCGCGCGAGGCGTCCTTGTAGCGCGGCGTCGCGTGGCAGTCCTTGCAGGCCGCCTTCAGGTGCTTGCCAACCAGCGGGTAGCGCGTCTTGTCATGGTCGAAGCCGGGGACCTTCCAGTCGCGGTCCGTGTGGCAGGTCTCGCACTGCTTGCCTTCCTGGCCCTCGTGCTTGTCGTCCTTCTGGTGACAGCTGTAGCACTCGAGCGGCGTCTTGCGCATGCTCTTGAGGTCCTTGTGGCAGGCGTCGCACTTGAGCTTCGGCGCGGCATGCGCGTTGCGCAGCTTGAACTTGGTCTTGTCGTGATCGAAGCGGCCCTTGGTCGTCTTCCAGTCGCGCTCGCCATGGCAGTCGCCGCAGGCTTCGCCCAGCGTGCCCTCGTGCTTGTCTTCCTTCTTGTGGCAGCCGATGCACTGCTTGGGCGCTTCCTTGAACATCTTGCTCTTGTGGCAGGCGTCGCACTTCGCGTCGGCATGCTTGCCCAGCAGCGGGAAGTCGGTCTTGTCGTGGTCGAACTTGGCCTTCTCCTTCCAGTCCTTCTCCGTGTGGCAGGCGCCGCAGTCCTTGCCCAGCGTTTCCTTGTGCTTGTCGTCCTTCTTGTGGCAGCTGTAGCAGTCGCTGGGCGTCTTGACCTTGTAGAGGTGGCCGGTGTGGCAGTCGCCGCACTTGGTCTTCACGTGCTTGCCGCGCAGCACGTACTTGGTGTCGGTGTCGTGGTTGAAGGTCGAGGGCTTCCACGCCTTGGCGTTGTGGCAGCTGTCGCACTTCTCGCCGTACTGTCCCTTGTGGCCCTTGGTGCCGTCGTCGTCCTTCTTGTGGCAGCCCACGCAGGTGCGCGGCGCGTTCTTGTAGTCCTTGGTCTTGTGGCAGTCGGCGCACTTGGTGTCGACGTGCTTGCCCTCGAGCGCGAAGCGCGTCTTGTCGTGGTCGAACTTCGCTTCCTTCCAGTTGTTCTCGGTGTGGCAGTCGGCGCACTTCGGCCCGAGCGCACCCTTGTGCACGTCGTCCTTCTTGTGGCATGCGTTGCAATCCGTCGAGGCGGCGCGCCACTTCTTCGCCGGCTCGTGGCACTTCTCGCACTCGGTCTTGACGTGCTTGCCGCGCAGCACGTAGTCGGTCAGGTTGTGGTCGAAACGCTGCTTGTCGAGCTCGACGATCTTCGCGTCGCGGCCCTTGTGGTCGGTGTGGCACTCGTTGCAGGCCTGCGGCTTCATCCGGCCGTGGTAGCCGGCCTTGGCGCGCACGTCCTGGCCGACGTCCTTATGGCAGTCCATGCAGAGCCGATCCTGTGCGGCGCGATCGAACTTGACGTGGCAGGCCTTGCAGTCGTCGTCCCACTTCAGGTGACCCTGGATCAGCTTGCCCGGCGACAGCACCGATTCGATCGATTGCGCCCGTGCCGCCGCAGCCCACCCCACCGCCAGAGCGAAGGCCAGCACCAGCAGGGCGAGCCAACGCTCCACCGGCGTGAGGCCGGTGATCGCGCGTGCAGGGGCGGTCCATGGCACCAAACCAGGCTCTCGGTCAGTAGGCGTGCACGGCGATCACGTGCACCACCGAACTGATCACCAGGATGTAGATGAAGGGCACGTGCACCACGTGCCACAGCGCGAACAACCGCTCGTAGGCGCTGAACTGCGCCACCCGCACCACGTTGGCGAGATAGCGCCGGACGAGCTTGCGCGCGAGATAGCGGCGGCGCGACAGGTCCTCGGCGCTCCAGTGCCGGCGCCGCGCCAGCTGGATCAGCGGATGGCGCAACCCGGCCACGCACTGCCAGTAGACGAGCCACATCTGCACGGGCAGCACGAACACCTGCCGCAGCCAGGTGCTCCAGTTCGCCGCAGCGCCCAGCTGGGCTTCGGAGAATGCCAGCAGGCGAGCTTCGACCTCCGGCGCGAAGTGAAGCCGCGAGCGCGCTTCGGATTCGTCGAGCCCGGCGCGCGACTGAAGCTGCTGCAGGTTCAGCTTCTGCCCTGACAGGCCGCGATGCACGCGCAGGTAGATGAACCGGCCGACCACGCCGCTGCCGGCCACCAGCAGCATGCTGTACAGAGCCACCGCGGCATTGAGCGAGCCGACCTTGAACGTCGAGTGGATCAGGATCAGCAGCGGCCCGCCGATGCCCATGATCATGTGGGCGAGGAACCACCACTTCACCTTGCCCAGGCGGTGCAGCGGCCGCACGTACTTGCGCAGCGGATAGCTGAACAGCGTCAGCATCATCACGCCGCCGGCCACACCCAGCCAGTAGCCGATGTCGTCGCCCGCCTTGAAGTAACCCTGACGCGTGAGCAGCCAGGCGCCGCCGACGAGCGCGCCGATCAGCAGATAGATCCAGAGATCGCTCGACGAGTGATGCCGCGGGCTCGCCTTCGCTTGCGCGGGGGCGGGCATGGTGGCTTCCAGGGTGCTGCTCATGGATGGACGTGACTCGAGAAATCTTCGGGTCATGCTATGGGAATGCTTCCCACATCTTTGCAACATTTCGTGCTTCGCCTGTGCCTCCGGCGCCACTTTTCCGCATGGCGAGTCGATGTCGAAATGGCCGTGCTGCACAGGTGCGGCAGACCCTCGACGCGAGCCGGATCCGCTGCGTAACTGCCTGTGAGCGCGTGCCCCTTGCGCCGTTGTGGGGCTTTGCCGCGTGGGATAGCATCCCATTGCCCATCCCTCTTTCCGGCCGTATCGACCGCGCATGAAGCGAACCAGACCGGCCGCCGCCGACAGCCCCTCGGTGTCCGCCGTCCCCAGCGAGGAACATGCCGCGCTTGCCCTGCGCGAGGCCGCGGCCTTGCTGGCGCCCGTGGTGCGCTGGCTGCTGCGCAACGGCGTGTCGTACAACGCGCTGGCCAACCAGCTCAAGCCGGTGTTCGTGGACGCCGCGCGCGCCGAGCTCGAGCGCGGCGGCGTGCAGCCCACGGGGTCGGCGCTGAGCGTGCTGTCAGGCGTGCACCGCAAGGACGTGCGCACGATCACCGAGGCGCCTCGCGGTGCGGCGCCCGTTGCGCACCGCGGCGTGCCGCTGGCGTCGCAGGTGTTCACGCGCTGGATGACGGCGCGCCGCTATCGCACGCGCGACGGCTCGCCGCGCGCGCTGCCGCGCAGTGGCGCCGGCATCACTTTCGAGAGCCTGTCGCGCGAGTTATCGCTGGACGTGCACCCCCGCACGGTGATGGACGAGCTCCTGCGCCTCGGGCTGGTCACGCTCGAGGGCGACTTGCTGGTGCCGGCGAGCACCACCTTCGTGCCCAGCCGACGGCTCGACGAGCTGACGGCGCTGTTCTCGGCCAACGCCGGTGATCACATCGCCGCCGCCGTCCACAACCTGACGCTCGATGCACCCCGTTACCTCGAGCAGAGCGTCTTCGCCGATGGTCTGGGCGCCGACTCGGTGGCAACCTTGCATGAACACGCCCGGGCGGCCTGGAGCGATGCTTTCGCGATGATGGTCAAGCAAGCCCGCCAGCACGTCGCGGCCGACGCCGGAGTTCCCGAGGCCGAGCAGCAACGCATGCGATTTGGCGTCTATTTCTACAGCGAGCCGACGGCGCCTGCGCCGCGGCCCGGCAAGCCGGCAAGCACGCCTGCGCCGCGTGTTCCGCGCCCGCGCGGCAGGAGAACCCCATGAGATCCAGGAGCCTGGCCGCGTGGGCGGCGGCGTGGTGTGCGGCGCTCGGCCTCGCGGTGATGCAAGGCTGCGGCGGTGGAGTCGGCTCGGGCGGCACCGGCATGAGCGAAGGTGTGGCGCAAGGCACGGTGAACGGCTTCGGCAGCGTGATCGTCGACGGCGACCGTTTCGACGACAGTCGGGTCCCCACGCTCGCGGAGATCGAACCCGGCGTGCTGACGCAGACCGAAGCGCGCCTGGGCGAGCGGGTCGAACTGGAGTACGACACGGCCGGCGTGGCGCGTCGGCTGATGGTGCAGTCGGCGCTGGTGGGGGCCGTGGAAACGGTTTCCGCCCCCGCAGGCTTCTCGGTGCTCGGGCAACCGGTTCTGGTCAATGCCGACGCACGGCGTGGGCCCGTCACCCAGTACGCCGGCGGCTACGCCGGCATCGGCTCGGTGCAGGCCGGCGAGGCGGTCGAGGTGCATGGCTTCGTCGTGCGCGGGGCGTCGGGGTTCTCGATCCAGGCCACGCGGGTGAAGAAGCGCTCGGCGCTGTCGGCCTACCTCAAGGTCACCGGGCTGGCCAGCGAAGTGGGCCCGGCGGACTTCCGCCTGGGTGCACTCGTCGTCGGCACGGCGACCGCCACTGTCCTGCCCGAGGGGCGGCCGCTCGTGGACGGGCAGGTCGTCTCGGTGCTCGCCGCTGCGCAGACGCTGCAGCCGGGCCAGGGCGCCGCGCCGGCGCGGCTGCGCGCGGCGCAGGTCCGCATCCGCAGCCTGGGTGACGAGGGGGCCGAGGTCTACGTCAGCGGCGTGATCTCGGCGTCGGACCGCCTGAGCTTCAGCTTCGATCTCGACGGCGCGCGGGTCAGCTACGCGGGCGCGCTGGTCTCGCCATCGGGCAGCGTGCTGCTCGACGGCCAGTACGTCCAGGTGCGGGGCGTGCTGACGGCCGAGGGTGCGATTCGCGCCACCGGGGTGAAGCTGCGCGACGGGCGCAACGAGGCCGAGGCCGAGCTCAAGGGCAGCGTCGATGCCTACGACGCCGCCACCCAGCGTTTCTCCGTGCGCGGCGTGAGCGTCGACGCCAGCCGGGCCGAGATCGAGGAGTGCCCGGGCGGCGTGCTCGCCGACGGGCTGTACGTCAGCGTCGAGGGGGCGCTCGACGCCACCACGGTGATCGCGAAGTCGGTGCACTGCGAAGGCGAGACGGACGATGCCACCGTCGAGCGCAAGGGCGTGGCCGAGTCCGTCGACGCAGCCGCACAGTCCTTCGTGCTGCGGCCCGACGCCGGCACGCCGCTGAACGTGCGCTGGGCGTCCAGCACCTATTTCAAGAACGTCACCGTGGCCACGCTGGCCGGCCAGCGTGTCGAGGTCGATGGCAAGCTGATCGACGGCGTGCTGGTGGCGCAGAAGGTCAGCGTCAAGAGCGAGGACGAGGACGAGGACGACGAAGACGACGACTGAGCGCGAAGCGCGAAGAAGTACTGGGAATCCGGGGGTTCTCTCGCGAGCGCCTTGACGGCCGGTGATGATCTAATTCGGTAGACACCTCCGTCCTGCCGCATCGCACCGAGCACGCGCCGTCCATGCCCGTCGTTGCCGTCGTCAATCGCAAGGGTGGCAGCGGCAAGACCACGCTGGCCACGCATCTCGCCGCCTGGTTCGCCAATGGCGGCCATGCCGCGATGCTCGGCGACGTCGATTTCCAGGGCTCGGCGCAGGCCTGGCTCAGGCGCCGAGCGGGCCAGGAGGCCGTGCGCGGCAAGCCCATCGTCGGCTGGTCCGCCGACCCGCGCAACGTCCTGCGGCCGCCGGCCGGCGTCACCCATGTGGTGCTCGACACACCCGGCGGTTTGCGCGGCCTGGACCTCGCCAAGGTGGTGATGACCGCCGACGCGATCCTCCTTCCGGTGTGCCATTCGGTGTTCGACCGCGACTCCGCGGCCGACTGCTACGCCGAACTCAAGGCGCTGCCGCGCGTGGCCAGCGGTCGCTGCAAGGTGGCCGCCGTCGGCATGCGGCTCGATGCGCGAACGCGCGCCGACGACGTGCTTCGCCAGTGGGCCGACGGCATCGGCCTGCCCTTCATCGGCGTGATCCGCGAGACGCAGGGCTACGTGCGCTGCGTGGAGCAGGGGTTGTCGCTTTTCGACATGCCGCCGTCCAAGGTGCAGTCGGACCTGGACCAGTGGAAACCCATCTTCGAATGGCTGGAGCCGGTGCTCAAGCCGGTTCCGGCACCCGCCGGCGCAGCGGCGCCCGTCCCGCGGGTGATGTCGGCGCCAGCACCGATGGCAGATCCGGCGACAGCGCCCGTGCCTGCCTCCCGCCCACCGCCCGCGCCTCGGCCGGCAGTGGTGGTGCAGGTCCCGGCCGACGTGCTCGAGGGCCCGCCTCGGCGCGAGGGCCTGGCGTCCCGGCTCGGCTCCTGGCTTGGTCTGCCTCCGCTGCGCCGGCTGCGCCACCGCAACCTGTAGCCGGCTCGGCCGCGTTCAGCGCGGGGCGCTGTCCTTCGCGGTGAGCGTCATCAGGATGTCCGCATACCAGGCGCAGTTCAGGCCGAGCGATTCGTCGGCCAGCAGGTCGCGCCCGCCCATGTCCAGACGCGCCGAGTGCACGCCCAGCAGTTTCCAGGGCAGCTTCTGGCGATCGCCGGCGGTCGGGCTGCCCACGCGCAGCAGCACCGGCGCGCCGCTCGTGCCGCGGTGCGTGCGTGCGTCGGTGAGGAAGAAGCCCTGGCCCTGGAAACGCAGCCCGAACGACGAGGCGACGATCGCCTGGCGCACCACCGGCAGGTGATGCAACGTATCGTGGAAACCCAGCGGGAAGCCCACCACCACCAGCGACATGCCGACCTCTACCGCCTCCAGGTCGGCCTGCAGATGGCTGCTGTCGAAGGCGCAATAGACGGCGTTGGCCGGCAGCGCCGCGCGATCGAGCTCGATCACCGCCACGTCGATCTCGCCTTGCGAGTCGCTCCCCTGGCGCCACAGGCTGCGGCCGTCGCGGTACAGCGGGATCGACCAGCGCAGCGATGCGGTCAGGCGTTTCGCATCGGTATGCAGTTCGATCTCGATGCGGTCGGGCAGGTGGCCGGTCGGCTCGTCGATCAGCACATGCCGGCTGGTGACGAGGAACAGGCGCTCATCGCGCGTGAAGAAGAAGCCGCTGGCGTGCGTCAGCGCGCCGCTGCCGAGAAAGGTCGACACCTGCGTGGCGGTGAAGAGCACGGCCTCGATCATTCCGGGGCATTGTGCCCTCGATGCAATCGAACAGCGTACGATGCAGCCGTGGATCTGCCTGAGACCGCTTCCTGAACTCGTGCCGTGCAACGCGCCCGCGTGCTGCACGATCGATCCCGTCAGTCGCTTTCTTGCGCGCTTCTGCGCTGCGCCGGCATGTGCCGCGCATCAACCGACGAAAGAGATCGACATGACGACACAGACAGGCATCGTGAAGTGGTTCGACGAGGGCAAGGGCTACGGTTTCATCACGCCCGACGATGGCGGCAAGGACCTGTTCGCCCACTTCCGCGAGATCAAGGGTGACGCCGGGTTCAAGACGCTGGTCGAACGCCAGCACGTGCAGTTCGAGGTCACGCAGGGCCAGAAGGGCCCGCAGGCATCGAACATCCGATTGACCTCGGTCTAGGGGGCGCCATGTGGTTGCTGGTGCAGGTCGCTCGCGGAAGCAAGTATTTCGATCCCGACTCGCGGGTCGACAACCGCGTGCTCATCTGCGACAGCGGCGAACTGACGATCTCGGGGCGCTCGTCGGGTGACGGCGCCTACCGTTTCGAGGCCCGCCGCGGAACCGAGAACTTCTCGTTCGCCGATTTCAAGGGCCTCGCGCCCGGCGCGTCGCTGAACGAGGAATTCAATGCGCTCGCGCGGCAGCTCGACGCCGTGGGCGCCCCGCCCAAGGCCTGATCGCCTGCGGCTGGCGCCGCGGCGCAGGCCGGTCCAGAATGCCAACGTGCCGGGTTCGCCCCGGCCGTTGCAGGAGGCCGCCATGACGAACCGTCGCACTGTTGTCATCCTTGCCGTCGCTGCGGCCGCACTGGCTGCCACCTCGGCGCAGGCGCATGGCCGGCACGGCCGCGTCTGGGGCGGTGTGAGCATCGGCATCGGCGTGCCGTTCCACTACGGCCCGTACGGCGGGCCGTGGTACGCCCCGGTGCCGGTGTACGCCGTGCCGCCGCCAGTGGTCTACGTCGAACCGCCCGAACAGAGCGCGCCACCGGCGAAGGCGCCACCCGAGCCGATCTTCTACCCGCGCAACGGCCAGAGTGCCTCGCAACTCGAGGCCGACCGTCAGGCCTGCAACCGCTGGGCCACCACGCAGCCCAGCGCGATGGCCGACGCCGGCGTCTTCCACCGGGCTACGCAGGCCTGCATGGACGCGCAGGGCTACACCTCACGCTGAGCGGATCCAAAGAAGAAGGGCCCCCGCGGGGGCCCTTCGAAGGGACTCTTCGGCTCAGTTCTCGAGCTGCAGTTCTTCCCAGGTCACGGTACCGGAGGAGAGCCGGCCGCGTGCCTTGATCAGCGTGTTGACCTTGGCTGCCGCGAAGAACGCGGCCCGGGAGATCTGCGCGTCGCTCAGGTCCTGGTAGGACGACACGCTCGTTGTCGACACGGTGATCCCCAGCAGCGTCACGCTGGTCTCGGGCGTCACCGCCGAGGCCGGTGCCTGCAGTTCGATGCGGTTGTCCGCGGAACGCACTTCCAGTTGCGAGGCGCCCACCGAGCCATTGTTGCCGAGCTTGCCGCGGATGCGCAGGTGATTGCCGACCGCCAGCGCTCCGATCGAGCCCACGTTCTTCAGCTCGGTGATCGAGGTCACGTTCACCGTGATGCCCGGCAGGCCGGTGAGCGTCAGGTTACCGGTGCCGGCGTTGAAGGTGGCGATGTCGCCTTCGAGCCGGATGGCGTCGCGGAACGACACCTTGGTGGCCGTCAGCACGCCGCCGGAGATCGAGCCCTCGGCTTCGAGCTTGGTGCCCACCGCGATGTCGCCGAACACGCCGCCCTCGTAGCGGGTGGATCCTGTCGTCGCCACGACCTGATTGCCGATCGTGAAGCCGGAGGCGGTCACCGCGGAGACGATGCCCTCGATCTCGGCCTGGGAGATGGACGAGACATTGGCGCCTGCCGGTTCCACCTTGCTGGCCGTGAGGGTGCCGCACACCGGCGCCGTGCCGGAGCAGGCCGTGCCCTTGATATCGACCTGCAGACCGTTCCACGTACCACCCGGCATGTCGGACACGATGGTCGTGCCGCTGTACTGGACGGTCAGCGCACCGATCTGGAAGCGCTGCGCCGTGGTGTCGTGGCTCTTCACCACACCCTTCACCGCGAACGGAGGCGTCGGCGCGGTGGCCTTCTTCTCGACATAACCGGCGGCGATGAGGCCGTCACCCGCGATCAGGCCGTGCACCTCGACGCGATCGCCCTGAACCGGAACGACGTTGTTGTCGAAGCGGGTGGTGTTGTCGATCTGCACCGTCTGGCCCATCACGATCATCCGGTTCGCGTCGAGCACCTGCTCGACGAAGCCCTTCACCGCGTCGTCCACCGTGATGGTGGCGGCCGTGGCGCCGGAGATGGAGCCGTCCACGCGCACCACCATGCCGCGGCGCAGGTCGCTTTCGGGGTGCACCGTGTCGTCGATGCGGATCGTGGCGGTGCCCGACTGGTATTCCACGCCGTTGACCCACACGCTACCGAAGTCGGTGATGGTGCCGTAGGCCACGCCGGTGCCGCCGATGCCGCCGCCGCCGGTGCCGCCGATCCCGCCCGACGAGCCGCCCCCGCCGCATGCCGCGAGCACGAGGGCCGAGGCCCCCGCGAGCCAGGTCACGAGTTTCCTGATGTTCATGTCACTGTTCCTTCCTGTGGCTGGGAACCATCGGTTCCTCGAAGTAATAGATGCCCACGCCCACGCGCATCGCGGGCTGGGAGCTGTGGTCGGTCTTGTCGCTCTTCTCGTGTACGGCGAGCCAGCGATCAAATTTCTCGAGAAGTTCCTGCGCCTGAGCGGAACTCAGCTTGCGGAAGGCAGGCAGCTCCGAGGCGGGGTAGTCCGTGTACATGACCTTGCGCTGGAAGCGCGGGTCGGTGTCGGCGCGCTGCAGGTTGTGGTCGATCGTCGAGATCAGGTCGGCCACGTCGCTGCCGAGGATGCCGAGTTTCTCGGTCTCCCCGCTGCGCGGCACGTAGCCCGACGTGACCAGCTCGAGCTTCTGGTCGTCGCGCTGGCGCACCGAACCGACGCGCAGCAGTTCGTCCAGCACCGCGCGCGCCGGCATGTCGCCGCTGTAGCGGCGCACCAGGACGGCAAAGCTGCGCTGTCCCTCGAGCGGGTCGAGGGCCAGTGGCGTTCCGTGCTCGTCATGGAACTCGGCGTCCCGAGCCCAGCCGGTCAGCACGCGCGCCGCGCGGTTGTAGCCTTCGTCGCTGGCGGCCCGCTCGGGCGCCGTGTCGGCGACCAGGCGCTGCACGTCCTTGCGGGTCAATCCGGTGAGGATGGACGCGCGGGACAGCGTAGGCTTCTTGCCGGGGATGCCGAAGTCGTCCAGCGCCACCTGCACATAGGTGTGCTTGGCCAGCTCTTCGAATGCGGCGAACGGCACGTGGTGGCGCAGCAGCAGTCGGCACAGGGGCCTCAGCAGCTTGAGCACCGCGGCGTTCACGGCAATGTGGATTCGGTTTTCGGCGTCCATGTTTGGGATTATTTTCCCAAGTCGTGAGGTCGTCAAGCTTTTTCTCTCAACAGATTCGCATCAGCGTGTTTCGCGGAAGTCGGTCGGCATGGCCGTCGCCAGGCCGTGCTTGTCGATGCGGTAGCGCAGCGTGTCGCGGCTGATGCCCAGGTCGCGCGCGGCGCGGCTGACGTTCCAGCCGCTGCGCTCCAGCGCCTGCACGAGCGCGTCACGCTCCATGGCGGGCAAGGTGCGCGCCGACACGAGGTCGGTGTTCGCTGCCGCGGCGGCCATCGCGCTGCGCGGCTCCTCGCGCAGGCCGAGGTCGTCGACACCGAGCGTCTGCCCGTGGCACAGCAGCACGGCCTGCTCGAGCAGGTTGCGCAGCTCGCGCACGTTGCCGGGCCAGGCATGCCTCATGAGGGCGTGCTCGGCGTCGGCGCTGAAGGCCGGTGTGGCCCGTCCATAGCGAGCAGCGTGGTGGGCCACGAAACTGCGCGCGAGCAAGAGCACGTCGGCGCCGCGCTCGCGCAGGGGCGGCAACTCGAGCTGCACGACGCGCAGGCGGAAGTAGAGGTCGGCCCGGAAGCGCCCTTCGCGCACCAACTGGTCCAGCGGCCGGTGCGTGGCCGCGACGATGCGCACGTTGACGCGCTGCTCGCGCACGCTGCCCAGACGCCGTACGGTGCGCTCCTCGAGCAGCTTGAGCAGCTTGGCCTGCAGCGGCTGCTCCATGTCGCCGATTTCGTCGAGGAACAGCGTGCCGCCCTCCGCCGTCTCGACCAGGCCGAGCTTGCGCTCGCGCGCATCGGTGAAGGCACCACGCTCGTGGCCGAACAGCTCCGACTCGAGCAGTTGCGCCGGCAGCGCCGCGCAGTTGAGCTCGACGAAGGGCTTGTCGCGGCGCGGGCCGTTGAAGTGCAGCGCCCGCGCCACGAGCTCCTTGCCGGTGCCGGTTTCGCCGCGCAGCAGCACGGCCGGCGCCTCGGTGTCCTGCAGGCTCGCCTCGGCCTGCAACAGCTGGCGCAGCAGCGCGTGGAGTCTGCGCATCCCGGGCGAATCACCCTGCAAGGTGCTGAGGTCGGCGCCTTCGCCGTCGCGCCGCCGGTAGTAGGCCAGCGCGCTGTCCTTGCGGCTTTCGGAGGTTGCGCGCTCGAGCAGCATGCCGAGCTTGGACAGCGCCACCGGCTTGGTGAGGAAGTCCAGCGCGCCCGCCTTCATCGCGTCCACCGCCATTTCGACGTTCGCGTGGCCCGTGACCATGATCACCTGGGTTGCCGGGCTGTGCGCGCGGATGCGCTCGAGCGCCTGCAGGCCGTCCATGCCGGGCAGGTTGAAGTCGAGCACCACCGCGTCGGGCGCGAAGCTGTCCAGCCTGCCCAGGCCTTCCTCGGCCGAGCCGGCGCACTCCACCTCGTAGTCATTGCGCTCGAGGTAGGTGCGCATGTTCTTCGCGAGGATCGCTTCGTCCTCGATGATCAGGATGGCGCCATTCATGGATCGGTCCCCGGTTCAGGTGGATGAGGCCAGGCGCAGGCTGATCGAGACGACCGTGCCCTTGCCCTCTTCGCTGGCGATGTGCAGCCGGCCGCCGTGGCGTTCGAGCACGCGCCGGGCCAGTGCCAGGCCCACGCCCATGCCGTTGGCCTTCGTGGTGAAGAAGGGGCTGCCGGCCTGCGCGCGCTGCGTGCGGCTCATGCCGTGCCCGTTGTCCTGCACACGCAGCGTGAGCAGCCACCGGCGCTCGTCGGGCGTGGCACTGACCGTGATGCGGCCGCCGTCCTGAACCGCGTCCAGCGCGTTGGCCAGCACGCTGCGCAGCACCTGGCCGACGAAGAGGGCGTCGCCGCGGACGGCGGGCAGGTCGTCGGCCAGCTCGGCGCGCGCGCGCACCTGCCGGCGCTCCAGTTCGCGGCCGAACTCCTGCAGGCAGCTCTGCACCAGCGGGGCCACCGACAGGGGCTGCGCCGCGCCCTCGTTCGAGCGCGTGTAGGACAGCAGTTCGCGCAGCCAGGCACCCAGGCGGTCGGCCTGCTCGACGATGTCCTGGGCCGCCTCCTGCGTGGCGCGGGCGTCGCCGGGCCGCGGCGGACCGCTCGCGCTGTCGACGATCAGCTCGGCCGAACTGCGCATGGCCGCCAGCGGATTGCGGATGCCGTGTGCCACCACCGAACTCATCTCGCCGACCACCGCGAAGGTCTCGTTCTCGACCAGCTGGCGCTGCTGCGCCTGGATCAGGCCGTCGGCGCGCCGCACCAGACCGAACAACGCCGCGAACAGCAGCAGGCCGAAACCGATCGCGCCCAGCGCGATGAAGTGGCGCAGCTGCGCGAGAAGCTGCATCAGACCGCGAGGGTTCTTGTAGAACTCGATCGCACCGATCACGCGGCCGGTGCGCGACTGCGTCACCGGCACATAGATCTCGACGAACAGGTCGTCGGGCTGAGTCAGCGCCTCGTACTCGCTCTTGCCGTTGACGCGCTCCTGCTGTGTCTTCTTCTCGACCACCACCGCCCCGCGCAGGGCGAGATCGAGCTCCTCGTTCGGGCCGAACTGGCGCCCGATCAGCGTCCGGTCGCTGGACCACAGAACACGGCGCTGCAGGTCGTACAGGTTGGCACGCAGCATGTCGGGCATCCGTGCGAGGTGCTGGAAGGCCTCCTCGACGTCGGCCGACGGCGCCTCCTTCGGATTGGCGACGTAGTCCTGCATCGCCGTCTCGACCAGCATCAGGCTGTGCACGAAGTCGCGCGTCAGCGCACCCTCCTGCAAGAGCATGCGCTGAGTGACGAACCAGCTCAGCAGCCAGACGCTGGCCGCCGCGATCACCGTGATCGCGGCCATCGAGACGACGCCGAACCAGCGTGTCAGCCCGAAGCCTGCCGGGCTGCCGCCGTTGGGGGTGGACTGGGTCACCTGACCCCCAATCGCTGGGCCATTTGCCCCACCCACACCCCGCGAGGCGGCGCCGCTGCGGGCTTGATCGACGGTAGATCAACAACTTGCACGTGCATGGCGGGGTGGCCTGGTTCTTGTTAGTACTTGGGACAATTTTCCCAAATCTAACCGAAACCTGCAAGAGGCCCCACCGTGAAGCGAATCCTCGTCTACTCGCACGACACCTTCGGCCTGGGCAACATCCGCCGCATGCTGGAGGTGGCGCGCCACCTGGTGCAGTCGTCCGGCGAGGTGTCGGTGCTGGTGATCACCGGCTCGCCGATGCTGCATGCGTTCCGCATCCCGGACCGCATCGACTACGTCAAGCTGCCTTGCCTGTCGCGCAACGTCGACGGCCGATACGGCGCGCGCACCTTGCCGATCTCGCTCGAACAGACGGTGCGGCTGCGCGCCAACCTGATCCGCTCGGCGATCGCCGACTTCGAGCCCGACCTGATCCTGGTCGACAAGAAGCCCTTCGGCGTGGAAGACGAACTGGCCGGCGCACTGGAGGCGATGTCCTCGTCGGCCAAGCGCCCGAAGCTCGTGCTGCTGCTGCGCGACATCCTCGACAGCGCCGAGTCGACCACCCGCGTGTGGCGCAAGAACGGCTACTTCGAGGCCATCAGCGCCTATTACGACCAGGTGCTGGTGGTGGGCTGCCCCGAGGTCTACGACCTGCGCCGCGAGTACGACTTCCCGCCCTTCGCCGCCGCCAAGGTGCGCTTTTGCGGCTACATCGCCCGCGAAGCCGGCCGCCAGCCGCGCGAGGCCGTCCGCCGCACGCTCGGTGTCGACGCGAAAGAGCCGCTGCTGCTGGTCACGCCCGGCGGCGGCGAGGACGGCCACGAACTCGTCTCCAACGTGATGCGCGCGCTGCACGCCATGCCGGCGTCGCAGCGGCCGCGCACGCACATCGTCTGCGGCCCGGAAATGAGCGAACCCCGGCGGGCCGCCGTGCACCAGGCGGCGCAGGCACTGACCAACGCCAGCGTGCAGGACTTCTGCGACGACATGATGTCGCTGATGGCGGCCGCCGACGTGGTGGTTGCCATGGGTGGCTACAACACCGTGTGCGAGCTGCTCACGCTGCGCAAGCGCGCGCTCATCGTGCCGCGCGTCAAGCCAGGCACCGAGCAGAGCATCCGGGCCGAACGCATGGCGGCGATGGGCTTCCTGCGCATGCTGCACCCCGACCTGCTGAGCCCGACCACGATGCTGGCGGCGCTGCAGTCCGAGCTCGCCGCCTGGCGCGCCGAGCAGAAACCCGTGGCCTTGCGCCGCCTGGACGGCCTCGCGCGAGTCAGTGCGTCGCTGTTCGAGGCGATGGACCACCGCCCGGTGGCACCGGCTCTTGTCGCCGAGGCCCCCGCCGATGCAGAACGCCGGCCGACCCGGAACCACCACGCGCCAGACGGCGCCCGCGGAGTCCACGCATGAAGGTCACACCCCGCCCCACGGCGCAGTACGCGCCGCTGACCATTGGCCTGCACTGGCTGATGCTGTTCCTCTTCGTGGCCGTGTACGCCTGCATCGAGCTGCGCGTGCTGTTCGCCAAGGGCACCGACGCCCGCGAAGGCCTCAAGGCCGCGCACTTCATGCTCGGGCTGCTGGTGCTGGCGATGGCCGGGTTGCGCATCGCCGTGCGGCTGCGCCACCACGCACCGCCGATCGAGCCCGTGCCGCCGCGCTGGCAGAACCGCGCCGCGCAAGGCATGCACCTGCTGCTGTACGTCTGGATGCTGTGCATGCCGCTGGCCGGCTGGCTGCTGCTCAGCGCCGAGGGCAAACCGATCCCCTTCTTCGGGCTGGAGATGCCGGCGCTGATGGCCAAGGACAAGGCCACGGCCTCGGTGATCAAGGAATGGCACGAGTTCGCCGGCCGCGCGGGCTACGCGCTGATCGGGCTGCATGCCCTCGTGGCGATGCTGCACCACTTCGTCAAACACGACAACACGCTGGCGCGCATGCTGCCACGCATCACCCGGAGCGCCACATGAGCGCCGACCCGACCCCGGCGGCGCGCCCGATCGGCTTGCTGGTGAAGATGTTCCCCAAGCTGTCCGAAACCTTCGTGCTCGAGGAGGTTCTGGGCCTGGAGAGGCTCGGTGTGCCGCTGCGCCTGTACACGCTGGCCGCGCCCTCCGACGACGTGGCGCACCCGGCGGTCGCGCAGGTCAGGGCGCCGGTGGTGCAGGTGCCCGTCTCGCTGCGTGCCGATGCCGGCCGGCTGGCCTGGCGCCACCTTCGCCTGCTCGCCCAGGGGCCATGGCGCTATGTCGCGGCGCTGCGCGCCGCGGCCGCCCGCGGCCGCCAAGGCCTGCGCGACTTCGCGCGCGCCGGCTGGCTGGCCGGCCAGATGCACCACGACGGCGTCGCGCACCTGCACACGCACTTCATCTCGTCGCCGGCCGACGTGGCCGAGCTGGTTTCGGCGATGAGCGGCGTGCCGTTCTCAATCTCGGCACATGCCAAGGACATCTACCTGGCGCGCTCGACCGACCTGCGCCGCAAGATGAACGCGGCGCGTTTCACCGTCACCTGCACCGAATTCAACTGCCGCACGCTGCGCCGTGCCGCACCGCAGGCCAGCGTGCACCGCATGTACCACGGCATCGATGCCGGCGTGTTCCACCCGTCGCGGCGCGCAGTGCCCTCGCTGGTGCCGCTGCTGCTCAGCGTCGGCCGGCTGCGCGAGAAGAAGGGCCTGGACACGCTGATCGAGGCCTGCCGCCTGCTCAACGGCCGCGGCGTGCCCTTTCGGTGCGAGATCGTCGGCTACGGCGAGGAACAGGAGCGCCTGGCTGCCCTGATCGAAGCGCACCGCCTGGGCGACCAGGTGCAGCTCATCGGCAAGCTCACCCGCGAGCAGGTCATCGATCGATATGCGCGCGCCGCGGTCTACGTGCAGCCCAGCCGCGTGGCCGCCGACGGCGACCGCGACGGCATCCCCAACGTGCTGCTGGAGGCCATGGCGATGGGCGTGCCGGTGGTGGCCACGCGCATCTCCGGCATCCCCGAGGTCGTGCAGCACCACCACAACGGCCTGCTCGTCGCGGCGGAAGACCCGGCGGCGATGGCCGATGCCGTTCAGCTGCTCATCGATGCACCGGCGCTCGGCGCGCAGCTCGGCCGCGAGGCACGCCGCACGGTGACGACGAACTTCGACAACGACCACAACCTGCGCGTGGTGCTCGGCCTGCTCGAAGGCGGCCACGCGCACGACGAGGCGCCTTGCGCCGTCGCCTGAAGGAACTGCCATGACCGCCGACCGCGTCGCCTACGTGATGAACGGATTTCCGCGCCTGTCGGAGACCTTCATCACGCACGAGATCCATCAGCTCGAGCGCCTCGGGATGGATCTGCGCCTGTACTCCGTCAAGCGCGAGAACGAGCCGCACGTGCACCCGGTGGTGGCGGCGATCCGCGCGCCGCTGACCTATCTGCCGCGCGCCAGCTCGCTCACCGGCTCGCACCTGATGGGCTGGCTGGCCGACAACCTGCCCGCCTTCGGCCGCGCGCACCTGCGCGTGGCACTGCGCCACCCGCTGCGCTGGGCCGGCGCGCTGGGCACGGCGCTGCGGCTGGCCTGGGCCCACCGCGGCCGCGACGCGCAAGGAAGACTGCGCCTGCGCAAGGTGTTCATCAAGGAGTTCCTGCAGGCTGGCGAAATCGCCGCCGACGTGATGAAGCAGGGCGACGTCGGCCACCTGCACGGCCACTTCTGCCACGGCGTGGCCACCATCACCTGGCTGGCCGCGCGCATGAGCGCACGCAGCTACAGCTTCACCGCGCACGCCAAGGACATCTACCAGGCCGAGCTCAACCCCGGCGACCTGCTCGAGCGCAAGATGCATGGCGCGCGCTTCGTCGCCACCTGCACCTGCGCGAACGAGCAGGTGCTGCGCGCACGCCACCCGCGGCCCGACGAGGTGCACGCGATCTACCACGGCCTGGACACCGACTGGTTCAAGCCGCTGCCCGGCACCGCGCCGCAGACGCGCCCGCTGATCCTGTCGGTGGGCCGCCTCGTCGAGAAGAAGGGCTTCGACCAGCTCGTCGAGGCCTGCGCGCGGCTGCGCGATGCGGGCATCGATTTCGAATGCCTGATCGTCGGCGAAAGCGGCAGCGCCAGCGCGGCCATCGCCGCGCTGATCGAGGCGCACGGCCTCGCCGATCGAGTGCGCCTGCACGGCCCCGTGACGCAGGCCGAGCTGCGCGGCATCTATGCGCGCGCCAGCCTGTTCGCGCTGCCCTGCCAGGTGATGGAGGACGGCGACCGCGACGGCTTCCCCAACGTGCTGGCCGAGTCGATGGCGATGGGCGTGCCGGTGGTCAGCACCGCGATCTCGGGCATCCCGGAGATGATCGACGACGGCGTGCACGGCCTGCTCGTCGAGCCGCGCGACCCGGCTGGCCTGGCCGAGGCGCTGCGCCGCGTGATCACCGACCCCGCGCTGCAGCGCCGCCTGGCGCTGGCGGGGCGCGAACGCATCTGCGAGCGCTTCGATTCGCGCCGAACCACCGTCGCGCTGCGGGATCTGTTCGTCGCGCAGTTGCAGCGCGCCCAGCGCGAAGCCCCGGCGCTGCGCGCCCAGCGGGTGGCGCCGTGAGCAGCGTGCTCGACACCGCGCAGGCGCCGGCGGCCGCGGCCGGCGGTTCGCTCTTCCTCGCGCCCTGGCGCTCGCTGGACGACGCGGCGCTGCTCGCCCACTACCGCAGCGAGCGCGGCGTGTGCTTCGAGCCCGTGGTCGACCCCGAAGAAGTGCGCCCCGAGCGGATCGCCGCGCTGATGCAGGGCCGCTTCGAGTTCAACGGCGAGACGCACACGCTGGCCGAGCCGATCGACTGGCTCGCCAACCCGAGCGCCGACGTCGAGTGGCACATCCTGCTGCACAAGTTCTACTACGCGCCGGGCCTGGCGCTGGCCTGGCAGCGCAGCGGCGACGCGCGCTACGTGCAGCGCTGGGCCGGGCTGGTCGACGGCTGGATGCGCGGCGTGCCGCCAGGCTTCATCGCCGCCGACGTGACGGGCCGGCGCGTGCAGAACTGGATCTACAGCCTGCACGGCTTCGTGATGCACGACCCCGCCGGCAGCGCAAGCGTCGACGCCGCCTTCTTCCGCCGCCTGCTGCGCTCGCTGCACGAGCAGGTCGAGTTCCTGTGCGGCAACCTCACCCCCAAGCGCAACCACCGCACGCTGGAGCTGCTGGCGATCTTCCTCGCCGGCGTGGTGTTCCCGGAGTTCGAGCGGGCCGCGCACTGGCGAGAGTTCGCCCTGCGCGAGACGCTGGTCAACCTGAACGCCGACCTGCTGCCCGACGGCGTGCACTGCGAGCTGTCGACCGACTACCACCACCTGGCGTTGCGCAACTGGCTGCAGGTGCGCCGGCTCGCTGCGCAGAACGGTGCGGCCGTGCCCGCAGGCATGGACGCGGCGCTGCAACGCGCGCTCGAGTTCGGCATGCATGTGCACCAGCCGCACGGAGGAATGCCCAGTTTCTCCGACGGCGACGCGCGCGGCTTCGGCCCGCTGCTGCTGCAGGGTGCGCAGCTGTATGGCCGCGAGGGCCTGTTCTTCGCCGCCACGCAAGGCGCGCAGGGCCGCATGCCGGCGCAGCGCAACGCGCATTTCGCCGCCAGCGGCTACCACGTGCTGCGCAGTGGCTGGGAGCGCGACGCGCAGCACCTGGTGTTCGACTGCGGCCCGCTGGGCGAGGGCAACCACGGCCACTTCGACGCGCTGTCCTTCGAGCTGGCGGCCCACGGGCGAGCGCTCGTCGTCGACCCGGGCCGCTACACCTACAGCGAGGCCGGCCCGACCAACTGGCGGGTGCACTTCCGAAGCACGGCGGCCCACAACACGGTGTGTGTCGACGGCCGTTCGCAGACGCGCTACGAGCCCAAGGCGATCAAGGAAGCCTCCCGCCACGCGCCCGGCTCGGTGCGCCACAAGATCGCCGGCCCGGCGCCGGATTGCACGCTGATCGAGTGCATCGACGGCGCACAGCTCGACTTGCTTCACGGCCGCTGCGCCAGCCATGCCTACGACGCGGTGCACGATCGCTGCATCGTCTTCGTCGACCGCCGCTACTGGATCGTCGCCGACACGCTGCGCGCACCGACTGCCCACGCCTACGCACTGAAGTTCCAGCTCGGCGCCGCGGCGCAGGGGCACACGCGGCTGGCCGACGACGCTCTGCTGGCCAGCCCGGGCCTGCTGATCGCGCAGGCCGCGCGCGCCGGCCAGCGCCGCGAGCTCGCGGATTCCTGGGTCTCGGCGCTCTACGGCCACAAGCAGGCCGCGCCTGCGCTGCTCACGCAGGCGCAGGGTGCCGCCGCCGACTTCGACACGGTGCTGCTGCCGTTCAAGGGCGAAGCGCCGACGCTGAAGCTCGACGAGCGGCCGGTGCAGGGCGACGAGGGCCAGGTGGCGAGCGCGCTGCACATCGTGCTCTCGATCGACGGCGACGAATGGCAGGACGGCTGGTTCCATGCCCGTGGCGTGGCGGCGCGCTCATGGGCCATCGGCGAGTTGAGTTTCCACGGCCGCTGGTTGCACTGGCGCTGCTCGGCCGACGGCCGTGTCGTGCGCGCCGTCTCGCACGCCGGCGCCACGCTGCGCGGGCCTGCGGGCTCCGTCCGGCTGCTCATCGAGGCGTCCGCGTGAGCTCCGACGGCGGCCTGCCCGTCGACCCGGCGCTGCCGCAGCTGCGCAGCGCGCTGGACGAGTCCGTGATGGCTGCGCACTTCGCCGACGTGCTGCGCGGCCACGGGGCGGGTGTAGAGGCCTGCTGCGTGGAGCGCGTCAAGTACCGGCCACGCCGCAACTGCACGCTGTCGTACCGGCTGCAGCTGCGCGACCTGGCCAGCGGCCGCCGCCACGAGCAACGCGTGGCCGCGCGCCTGTGCAGCGCCGACGAGGCCGGTGCGCGCCACGCGCGCGCTGCCGCGACGGCCTGGGTGCCTTCGCCAGCCGGCCCGGCGATGTGCCGCCTGCCCGCGCTGGACATGCTCACCTGGTGGTGGCCGAACGACCCCAAGCTGACTGCACCGGCCGTGCTGGCCGATGCGCGAGGACTGCGCGAGCAGTGGCTGCCGCCGGTGCTGTCGGTGCTCGCCACCGACGCGGCGGTGCTGACCGGCCACGAGCTCGCGGTGGTGCAGTACGTGCCCGAGCACCGTCTCACCGCACGTGTCGACCTGCACTGGCAGCTCGACGGGCGGGCGCAGTCGCAGGCCGTCTATGCCAAGTCGAGCCGCGAGCCGGACGGCGCCAGCGCCCACGCCATCCTGCGCACGCTGCAGTCGTCGGCGGCCTGGCAGGCCGGCCGGCTGAACACGCCGCGCGCACTGCTCTGGCAGCCGCTGACGGGCCTGCACTGGCAGCAGGGCGTGGGCGGCCGGGCGCTGCTCGACCTGCCGCCCGCGCAAGCCGCGGCGCTCGCGCCGTCGCTCGGCGCGCAGCTCGCCGCGCTGCACGGCATCCCCGTCGCGCTGACCCGTTCGATCACCCCCGAAGTGATGCGCAGCCGGCTGGCCGAGGTGCAGGCACTGCTCGGCGACGCGCTGCCGCAGTCGCAGGCCGATCTGTCAATCGCCGTGCGCCGACTGGCCCGGGGCATGCACTGGGTGGAGGGCCAGCAGCTGGCCACGCTGCACGGCGACCTGCACCCGCGCAACGTGATGGCCGAGGGCCGCCACCTGTCGCTGATCGACCTCGACGGCCTGCGCCGCGGCCCGGCGCTGCTCGAACTGGGCAGCTGGTGGGCCGACGGCATCTACCGTGCCGTGCTCGAAGGGGATGCGCCACTGCGCGATGCGCCGGCCTGGCAAGGGCTGCTGGCCGGTTATGCGCAGGGTGGCGGCACGCCGCCGGCCGCGGCCGCGCTGGCCTGGTCGGCGGCGTGGAACCTGCTCACGCAGCGTGCCTGGCGTTGCGTGGTGAACCTCAAGCCCGGGCGCTTCGCGATCGCGCCGCGCCTGGTCGCGCTGGCCGCCGAGCTGGCCGACGCCTCGTTGCCGGAGGCCGCATGAACGATCAGCCGCTCGCCATGGACACCTGCCTCGACCCGGTCGCCATGCGCGACATGCTGCAGGCCTGGCTGCCCGGCGGACAGGCCATCGCCCGGGTGCACATCGGCAAGGTGCGCCGCAGCGCCTCGCGGCATCGCCACCCGAACCCGCTGACGCTGGTCTACGAGACCGAGCTGCATTCCGGCGGCTCGCGCCGCTACTACGCCAAGGTCTATCGCCACGGCGCCAGCCTGCAGGCCCTGCACGGCAGCGCTGCGCTGCCGGTGCCGCCGCTGGACATGCTGCTGTGGGCCTGGCCGGCGGACCCGGCGTTGCCGCAATTGCCGGAGCTGCTCGACGGCCGGCGCGCGCTGGCCTGGCTCGATGGTGACGACGCACCGTCGCCGGCCGAGGTCGAGCTGCTCGCCTACGAGCCCGAGCAGCGCGCGACATTGCGCTACACGCGGGGCGATCGGGTGGTCTATGCCAAGACCTTCAGCGACGACCGCGGCGCGCGCATCCACGAGCGCTTCGCGCATTTCTGGTCGCTCGCGCAGCAGGACGACGACGCGCCCGCGGTGGCGCAGCCGCTGGGCTGGCGCGCGGGCACACGCAGCATCTGGCAGGGCCGCGCACCGGGCGAGCCGCTCGTGCAGGTGCTCGGCAGCGTGCTGCCGCGGCGCCTGCCGGTGCGGCTGGCGCGGGCCATGGCGGCGCTGCATGCGCAATCGCTGCCCACCGACGCGGTGCACGACCCCGCGCACTGGCTGCGCGAGGTGCGCCGCCGCGAGCAGAAGATCTCGCGGGCGCTGCCGGCGCTGGCCGGGCGCGTCTCGGCCCTCGCCGACGCGATCGAGCGCGCCGCCTTCACGCTGCCGCTGCCGCTGACCGGCCTGATCCACGGCGACTTCCACGCCGGGCAGGTGGGTGTGCAGGCCGACGCGACGCAGCGCATCGTCTTCCACGATTTCGACGAGTTCGCCCTGGGCGACCCGATGGAAGACCTCGCCGCCTTCGTCACGCGGCTGCCCGTCGACCGCGCGCCGGCCGAGGTCGGTGCGCTGGTCATCGCCGCCTATGCGCAGGAGGCGCCGGAGCGTTTCGGCCGCCGCCGGCTGCAGTGGCACCTGGCCGTGCAGATGCTGCTGCAGGCCAGCCGTGCCTTCGTGTTCCAGATCGACGGCTGGCGCGACGAACTCGAGCGCCGCCTCGCCCGTGCCGAGGCGCTGTGCGCGCCCGGCTTCCAGGAGACCCAGTCATGAACACCCCCAACCGCCCGGCGGTGCGCCCCGGCTCGCGGCTGCGCGCCCTGGTGCGCGAGTGCCTGGCCGAGCAGCGCCTGGCCATCGTGCTGGCCACGCTGGCGCTGGCCGGCGTCGTGCTGGCCGACGTGCTGGCGCCCTGGCCGCTGAAGATCATCTTCGACCACATCCTGCTCGCCCGGCCGCTGCCGGCCACGCTGGCCTGGCTGCAACCGCTGCTCGCACTGGGCACCTGGCCGGCGCTGGGAGTCTCGGCCGCTGCGATCGCGGTGATCGCGCTGGTGGCCGGTGCGCTGTCGTACCTGCAGCTCTACACGAGCGCGAAGCTGGGCCACCGCATCACCTGGCGGCTGCGCGTCGAGCTGTTCGCGCAGCTGCAGCGCCTGTCGCTGGCCTTCCACCGCGACAGCCGCAGCGGCGAGCTGATCACCAAAGTGGCGGGCGACACCAACCTGCTGCGCGACATGTTCTCCGACTGGGCGCTCACGCTCGGCCGCCACGCGCTCACGCTGGTGGCGATGCTGGCGGTGATGTTCATGCTGAACTGGCAGCTCGCGCTGGTGGTGGCCGCCTCGCTGCCGCCGCTGCTGGGCGTGATCTTCTGGCTCAACCGGCGCGTCAAGGCCACGGTGCGCGAGCAGCGCCGCCACGAGGGCCGCATGACCTCGCGGCTGAACGAGGTGCTCAGCTCGATCGCGCTGGTGCAGGCCTTCGGCCGCCAGGGCTTCGAGGAAGACCGCTTCCGCAGCGAGATCGAGGCCAACTACGACAGCGGCATGCGCAGCACGCGCAGCGCCGGCGCCATCGTCAAGGCGATCGCCGTGGTCAGCGCCGCGGGCACCGCGCTGACCGTGCTGCTCGGCGCGCGCGAGGTGCTCGCCGGGCGGCTCACGCCGGGCGAGCTGCTGGTGTTCGTGACCTACGTGACCAGCCTGTACAAGCCGGTGCGCGACCTCGGCCGCCTGGCGACGAAGTTCTCGCGCGCCGGCGTCAGCGCGCAGCGCGTGGCCGAGATCCTCGACCTCGAGCCCGACATCGCCGACGCGCCCGATGCGCTGGAGCTCGCGCGCCCGTCCGGCGAGATCGTCTTCGAGAACGTCAGCTTCGGCTACGCCGGCGGCCGGCCGGTGATCGAGGGCCTGAGCCTGCGCATCGCGGCGGGCGAGCGCGTGGCACTCGTGGGCGCCTCGGGCGCGGGCAAGTCCACCCTCGTCAACCTGCTGCTGCGCCTGTACGAGCCCAGTGCCGGCCGCATCCTGATCGACGGCATCGACATCCGACGCTACAGCCGCGCCAGCCTGCGCCGCGAGATCGGCATCGTGCTGCAGGACAACATGCTGTTCGGCGTGTCGGTGCGCGAGAACATCGCCTACGGCCGGCCCGATGCACCGACCGAGGCCATCGAGGCGGCGGCGCGCGCCGCCCGGGCGCACGAGTTCATCGTCGACCTGCCGCAGGGCTACGACACCGAGCTCGGCGAGCGCGGCGCCACGCTGTCCGGCGGCCAGCGCCAGCGCCTGTGCCTGGCGCGTGCGCTGGTCAAGGAGCCGGCCATCCTGGCGATGGACGAGCCCACCGCGTCGATCGATCCGGTCTCGGCGCAGCTGATCCACGAGGCGGTGGCGCGGGTGCACCGCGGCCGCACGCTGATCGTCATCGCCCACGACCTGGCCGACATGGCGGCCTACGACCGCGTGCTCGTGCTCAAGGGCGGCCGCGTCGTCGAGCAGGGTACGCACGAGGCGCTGCTGCGCGAGCGCGGCGCCTACCTGGCCCTGGTGGAGCGCCGCCATGCGTGAGCCCAGCCTGCCGACGCTGCTGTTCTACTGCCAGCACTCGCTGGGCATCGGGCACCTGACGCGCAGCTTCGCGCTGGCGCAGGCGCTGTCGCGGCACTTCCGCGTCGTCTTCCTCAACGGCGGGCGGCTGCCGCCGGGCGTGCCGGTGCCGGCGGCGATCGAGCGCATCGACCTGCCGCCGCTGGGCATGGACGACGGCCACACCGTGGTCAGCCGCGACGGCCAGCTCGACGTGGCGCGTGCGCAGGCCGAACGCCGCCGCCTCATCGACGACGCGGTGCGCCGCACGCGGCCGGCGGTGCTGCTGGTCGAGCTGTTTCCCTTCGGCCGCAAGAAGTTCGCCGGCGAGATCCTGCCGATGATCCGCGCCGCGCGAAGCCAGAGCCAGGGCGCCGCGCTGGTGGCCTGCAGCCTGCGCGACATCCTCGTCGATGCGCGGCCCGACCAGCAGCACCACGACGATCGTGCGCGCTGGCTGACCGACCGCTACTTCGACGCCGTGGTCGTGCATTCCGACGCGGCCTTCGCACGGCTGCAGGACAGCTTCCATCCGGCACGGCCGATGCGCACGCCGGTGTTCCACAGCGGCTACGTGATCCCGGCGCGCGAACGCGCCGAGCCGGTGCCGCGCGGCGAGCACCTGCTCGTCTCGGCCGGTGGCGGCATCGTCGGCGACACGCTGTTCCGCACCGCACTGGCTGCGCGGGAGCTGCTGGCGCGGCCGCTGCCGCTGCGCATCGTCGCCGGGCCCTTCCTGCCCGAGCCTCAGTGGCTGGCACTGCAGGCGCAAGCGGCGGGCGTGCCCGGCGTGGAGCTGGTGCGGCATGTGCCGGACATGGTCGCCGAGATGCGCCGCGCCCGCGCTTCGCTGAGCCAGTGCGGCTACAACACCGCGCTCGATCTGGTGGTGGCCGGCGTGCCGGCGCTGGTCGTGCCCTACGAAACCGTCACCGAGAACGAGCAGCGCGGCCGCGCCGAGAAGCTCGCCGGGCTCGGCGCGATGCTGTGCCTGCCGGCGGGCGATCTGCAGCCGCAACCCCTGGCGCGTGCCATCGAGCGGCTGCTCGCCTTCACGCCGCTGCCGGCCGCACTCGCGCTCGATGGCGCGCAGCGCAGCGCCGACTGGCTGGCCGAACGACTGCAGGCGCGCCACACCGCCCCGGAGGCCGCATGCGCGACGAACTGAGCCCCGTGATCGAGGTGCTCGAAACGCTGGATGCGCCGATCGACGCCTTCGTGCGCGACGACGATGCCGGCTGGGACGATGCCCGCCTGCTCGCGCTGCTCGACACGATGGCGCATGCCGGCGTGCCGATCGACCTGGCCGCGATCCCGCTGGCGGTGAGCGACCCGCTGGCCGCCGAACTGAATGCGCGCATCGATGCCGCGCCCGGCGCCGTCGGCGTCCACCAGCACGGCTGCGCGCACGCCAACCACCAGGCCGAGGGCCGCAAGTGCGAGTTCGGCCCGGCGCGCGATGCGCAGGCGCAGCAGCACGACCTGCGCGGCGGCCGGCTGCTGCTGCAGCACTTCTTCGGCGAACGGCTGCAGCCGATCTTCACGCCGCCGTGGAACCGCTGCGCCGCGCACACGCCGGCACTGCTGGCCGGCATGGGCTTCGCCGCGCTCTCGCGCGACCGTGGCGCACCGGCCCAGCAGGCCCTGCCCGAATTGCCGGTGGACATCGACTGGAGCCGCCAGTGGCGCGAAGGCGGTGCCGCCGCGGCAGCCCGCGCGCTGGCACAGGCGCTGCGCGAGCGCGCTGCCGATGGCGCGCCGCTCGGTCTGATGCTGCACCACGCCGTGATGTCCCCCGACGAACTCGCGCTGCTCGGCGGCTGGCTGTGGCGGCTCGCGCGGCACGGCCGACTGCGCTGGCAGCCGATGGCGGCGCTGCTGCCTGTCGCCGCCTGAGCCCGAACCCCAGCCTCCGAGAAACGAAACCTCCGATGACTTCAATCTCCCGTCCTGCCCTGCTGTGCCTGGCCCTGCTCGCCTGCGGCACCGCACAGGCGCAGCCAGCACGCCCCGTCAGCGAGCGCCAGACGCAGCTCGCGCTGTTCTTCGACCCGCAGGTCGCCAAGGACCCGAAGGCACCCGCAGGCGCCGCGTCGGGCGCCGCCCCGACACGGACGGCAACCCAGCGCGATGGACAGCGCATCGACGACCGCCGCCCCGAGGAGCCGTTCACCGTCAGCCCGTTCGGCCAGCCGGTGCAGCTCACCGGCAGCTGGGAGTACACCGACGAGCAGCGCAAGAACTTCGACCTCGAGCGTGCACGCGAGCGAGACCGGCGCGTGCGCGAGCACGAGATCAAGCTCGAGGCGCGCACCCGCCCGTCGGCGGACAGCGAGGTCTTCGTGCAGGCGGTCGGGCTGCACGAGACGCGCCGCACGCAGGGCAGCACCGGCAGCACGAAGGCGAAGTCGCTGGAGCGCGGCCAGACCTGGGTGCGCTTCGACCGTGTGGGCGGCTCGCGCTGGTCGCTGCAGGCCGGGCGGGTGCCGCTGATCGACCGCCGCGCCTGGTGGTGGGACGACGACCTCGATGCGCTGCGTGTCACCGGCGCCGGCGATGGCTGGAAGCTCGACAGCGGCCTGGCGCGCGAGCTGATGCGCGTGTCCAGCGCCGAGCGAGGCTTGTCGCCGAGCGCGCGCGGCGTGCTGCGCTGGTTCGGCCAGGCGAGCTGGCGCCTCGCGCCGCGGCATGCGCTGGACCTGTTCTGGCTGGTGCACCGCGACGGCTCGCCGCGTACGCCGGTGGGCGCCACCGCGATCGACGAGGACGCCACCGACCCGAGCGACCTGACGGCGCGCTGGCTCGGCGTGCGTGCCAGCGGCGAATGGCGCCCGGCCAATGGCCTGCGCCTGGGCTACTGGGCCGACGCGGCCATGCTGCGCGGCACCGAGCAGCGCACCGACTACACCGAGCAGGGCGACGGCAGCTTCCTGGCCGGCAACACCACCCAGCGCCGCGTGCGCGGCCACGCGGTCGACCTCGGCTCGGTGCTCATCTTCCCGCTGCCGCTGCGGCCGTCGATCGGAGCGGCTTACGCGCGCGGCTCGGGCGGCGAGCGCAGCGCCACGCTGGACGCCAACTTCCGCCAGACCGGCCTGCAGGAGAACAAGGCCCGGCTGGCCGGCGTGAAGCGCCTGCGCATCTACGGCGAGCTGCTGCAACCCGAGCTGTCCAACCTCGAAGTGCGTTCCCTGTCGGCCGGCGTGCGCCTGCTGGACAACAGCTCGCTCGAACTGATCGGCTACCGCTACCGGCAGCCCGTGCCTTCGACATCGATCCCCGGCGCGCGCCTGTCGGCCGATCCGCTCGGGGTCAGCGGCGACATCGGCCGCGAGATCGACGTGCTGCTCGCGCTGCGCGAATGGAAGCACTTCGAACTGACGCTGCGCTGGTCGCGATTCACGCCCGGCACCGCCTTCGCCGAGGACCAGCGCGACCCTGCGCAGGCCATCGAGCTGGGCGCATCCCTGAACTTTTGATCCGCAGGAGGAACGACATGAAACTGACCGTGGTGGGTACGGGCTACGTGGGGCTGGTCACCGGCGCCTGCTTCGCCGAGATGGGCAACGACGTGCTGTGCATCGACGTCGACGCCGACAAGATCGCGCGGCTGGAAAAGGGCGAGATCCCGATCTTCGAGCCGGGGCTGCGCGAGATCGTGCTGCGCAACGTCGAGCAGGGCCGCCTGCATTTCAGCACCGATGTGCGCGAGGGTGTGCGCTTCGGCACCATGCAGTTCATCGCGGTGGGCACCCCGCCCGACGAGGACGGCGCCGCCGACATGCAGCACGTGCTGGCCGCGGCGCGCTCCATCGGCGAGCACATGACCGACTACAAGCTGGTCATCGACAAGAGCACGGTGCCGGTGGGCACCGCCGACGCGGTGCGCGAATCGATCGCTCAGGCCTTGGCCGCGCGCGGCGTCGACGTGCCGTACAGCGTCGTCTCCAACCCCGAGTTCCTCAAGGAGGGCGCGGCGGTGGAGGACTTCATGCGTCCCGACCGCATCGTCGTCGGTGCCGACGACGTGCGTGCACGCTACCTGATGCAGGCGCTGTACGCGCCCTTCCAGCGCCAGCGCGACAAGCTGATCCTGATGGACGTGCGCTCCGCCGAGCTGACGAAGTACGCCGCCAACGCGATGCTGGCCACGCGCATCAGCTTCATGAACGAGATGGCGCTGCTGGCCGAGAAGCTCGGCGCCGACATCGAACAGGTGCGCCGCGGCATCGGCAGCGACCCGCGCATCGGCACCCAGTTCCTCTACGCCGGCTGCGGCTACGGCGGCTCCTGCTTCCCGAAGGACGTCAAGGCGCTGGTGCACAGCGCCGCGAACGTCGGCGAGCCGCTGCACGTGCTCGCCGCGGTGGAGCGCGCCAACGAGCGCCAGAAGCACGTGCTGGTGGATCGCATCGTGGCGCGCTACGGCGACGACCTGCGCGGCCGCCACTTCGCGCTCTGGGGCCTGGCCTTCAAGCCCGACACCGACGACCTGCGCGAGGCGCCCAGCCGCGTCATCGTGGCCGAGCTGGCACGGCGCGGCGCCCGCATCACCGCGCACGACCCGGAGGCGATGGCGGCGGCGCGCAAGGTGTTCGCCGAGCTGCCGGCGCTCGAGTTCGCGCCCACGCCGATGCAGGCGCTGGAGGGTGTCGACGCGCTGGTCATCGTCACCGAATGGAAGGCCTACCGATCACCGGATTTCGCGCGCATGGCCACGCTGATGCGCGAGCGCGTGATCGTCGACGGGCGCAACCTGTTCGACCCCGAGCTGGTGCGCGATGCCGGCTTCGACTACACGCCGATCGGCCGCCGAGCAGCGGCTCAGGCTGCCGAAGCGCCGTTCGCCCTGGCCGCCTGAGCACACCGGACCTTCAACCCGACGACAAGGAGATCGCCATGCAGCGCACACGCATCCTCACCACGGCACTTGCCCTGAGCCTCGGCCTGGGCTCCGGCCTCGCGCAGGCGCGTGGTGGCCACGGCGGCGGCCACGGCGGCCACTGGGGCCACTGGGGGCTGGGCCTGGCCATCGGCCTGCCGCTGATCTACGGCCTGAGCCGCAGCACGGTCGTCGTGCAGCAGGCACCGCCGGTGGTCTACACCGAGCCGGCACCCGTGGCTCCCGCTGCGCCGGCCATGCCGCCGGCACCGCCCGAGCCCATCGTCTACCCCAGCGGCGGGCAGAGCCCGGCGCAGACGGAAGCCGACCGCCAGGCCTGCCACCGCTGGGCGACCACGCAGCCCGGCGCCCTGGCTGACGCCAGCGTCTTCCACCGCGCCACGCTGGCCTGCCTGGCCGGCCGCGGCTACACGGTGCGCTGACGCTGCAGCCCGCGCGTCGCCGGTATCGACATCTGTGAGACCCTGTGGCGGCCCGACCCGCCACTCACAGGATCCCACCCGATGAACTCATGCCGATCGACAAGCCTTCGCGCCGCTCCTGAACGGGCGCGGCCATGACCGCGCGCATCGACAGCCACCAGCACTTCTGGCGCATCTCCCGCGGCGACTACGGCTGGCTGCGCGCCGGCGATCCCGCCGTGGCGAAGCTGATGCGCGACTTCCTGCCCGCCAACCTGGTCGGCACGCTCAAGGCCCTGGGCATCACGCAGACCGTGCTGGTGCAGGCCGCGGCGAGCGAGGCCGAGACCGACTTCCTGCTCGAGCTGGCCGATGCCAACGAGTTCATCGCCGGCGTGGTCGGCTGGGTCGACCTCAGCCGGCCCGAATCGGTGGCCACGCTCGAGCGCTGGGCGCGCAACGCCAAGTTCAAGGGCGTGCGGCCGATGCTGCAGGACCTGCCGGCCAACGACTGGATCGCCCGCGAGCCGCATGCCGAGGTGGTGCAGGCCCTGGTGCGGCTGGGTCTGCGCTTCGATGCGCTGGTCAAGCCCTGGCACCTGGAGCCGCTGCTGCGTTTCGTGAAGCGCCACCCGCAGCTGCCGGTGGTGATCGACCATGCCGCCAAGCCGCAGCTCGTGCAGGGCTGGCAGGCGCACTGGGCCGGCAGCTGGCGGCGCCACCTGGCCAGCCTGGCGGCACAGCCGCAGGTGAGCTGCAAGCTCTCCGGCCTGCTCGGCGAGGCCCCGCCGGCGGCCAGCCGCTCGGTGGCCGAAGGGGTGGACGCGCTGCGCCCGGTGTGGGACGCGCTGCTGCAATGGTTCGGCCCCGAGCGGCTGATGTGGGGCAGCGACTGGCCGGTGCTCACCCTGGTGGCCGACTACGCCCGCTGGGTGGCGGTGTGCGACTCGCTGATCGGCGAGCTGTCGCCGCCCGACCAGGCGCGCGTCTGGCAGGGCAACGCGCAGCGCTTCTACGGGCTGCCGGTGCACTGAGCGGCCGGCGACTTCACGCCGACTTCACACAAGGCCGGATCGCTTCGAACCGGCTTCGCAGGCGCCTTCCATCCTGACGTCCGTGCCGCCATCGAGTGCGGCACGCCTTCAGGAGAAGCCGAAATGCGCCGTGTTCGTGGTCCCGTGTTCCCCTTGCTGCGCCACCCGCTGGCGCCGCTGTCTCGCACCGGCCGGGTGGTCGTGTGCGTGCTGTTCGCCCTCTGGGCCTTCGCGATGTCGGTGGCCTGGTCGCCGGCCTTTGCCGACGACTCGCAGGCCGCGCCCGCCGAGGGGCCGTACTTCCAGCTCGCCGGCGGCGACCCGGCCATCGACCGGCTGCCGCTGAAGTCGACGCAGGTCGACGCGCGCATCGCCGGCGTGATCGCCGACGTGACCATCACCCAGCGCTACAAGAACGAAGGCCAGCGCCCGATCGAGGCGCGCTACGTGTTCCCGGGCTCCACCCGCGCCGCGGTGCACGCGATGCAGGTGCGCCTGGGCGGCCGCGTGCTCAACGCGAAGATCGAGGAGAAGCAGCGCGCGCGCATCCAGCACGAGACGGCCAAGCGCGAAGGCAAGACCAGCGCGCTGCTCGAGCAGGAGCGGCCCAACGTGTTCCAGATGAACGTGGCCAACATCCTGCCGGGCGACGACATCCTGGTCGAGCTGCGCTACACCGAGCTGGTGGCGCCCACCGAAGGGCGCTACGAGTTCGTCTTCCCCACCGTCGTCGGCCCGCGGTACCACAAGCCGTCGACGGCCGGCGGCAGCAGCAGCTTCCCGGCCACGCCCCACCTGAAGGAAGGCGAAGCGCCGAACTCGAGCTTCGCGATGACGGTGCGCTTCGCCTCGCCGCTGCCGGTGGGTGAGCTGCGTTCGCCCTCGCACGGCATCGAGGTGGCCGGCGAAGGCACGCCGCAGGCCGAGGTGACGGTCAACGACACCGTCAGCCACAACCGCGACTTCATCCTGCACTACCGCCTGGCCGGCGAGCGCACGGCCACCGGCCTGACGCTGTTCCAGGGCGACGGCCCGGACGGCGGCGGCGAGAACTTCTTCCTCGCGGTCGTCGAGCCGCCGCTGGCCATCGCGCCGGCGCAGATCAACCCGCGCGAGTATGTGTTCGTGGTCGACATCTCCGGCTCGATGCACGGTTACCCGCTGAACACCGCCAAGGTGCTGCTGCGCAACCTGATCGGCCACCTGCGCCCGACCGACACCTTCAACGTGATGCTGTTCTCCGGCAGCAGCCAGATGCTCAACCCGGCACCGGTGGCGGCCACGCGCGCCAACATCGACCGCGCCATCGCCACCATCGACCAGCAGCGCGGCGGCGGCAGCACCGAGATCGTGCCGGCGCTCAAGCGCATCGCCGCGCTGCCCAAGGCCAGTGACGTCTCGCGCAGCGTGATCGTGGTCACCGACGGCTACGTGACGGTGGAGAACGAGGTCTTCCAGCTGGTGCGCAGGAACCTGGGCAACAGCAACGTGTTCGCCTTCGGCATCGGCACGTCGGTGAATCGCCACCTGATCGAAGGCATCGCGCGGGCCGGCCAGGGCGAGCCTTTCGTCGTCACGAAGCCGGAGATGGCCGCCGCCCAAGCCGAGCGCCTGCGCAAGATGATCGACGCGCCCGTGCTCACGCAGCTGAAGGCGCGCTTCGACGGCCTGGAGGTGTACGACGTCGAGCCGGCCACGCTGGACGCGCTGCCCGACGTGCTCGGCGGCCGCCCGGTGCTGCTGTACGGCAAGTGGCGCGGCGAGCCGCGCGGCCAGCTGGTGCTCGAAGGCCAGGCCGCCACCGGCACGCACACCGAGGTGGTGCCGGTGCGCGCCCCCGATGCCGATGCATCGGCGCTGCGCCACCTGTGGGCGCGCAGCCGCATCCAGCAGCTGTCGGACCAGGAGGCGCTCGAAGGCGGCAGCGGCCAGCGCGACGCCATCACCGCGCTGGGCCTGCACTACAGCCTGCTGACGCAGTACACCAGCTTCATCGCCATCGACCAGATCGTGCGCACCAGCGAGGCGGCCGTGCCGGTGAACCGGCCGCTGCCGCTGCCGCAGGGCGTGAGCAACCTGGCCGTCGGCGAAGTCGGCGCCGCGGTGCCGAGCACGCCGGAGCCGGCGGCCTGGCTGTCGCTGCTGGTGGTGCTGGGCCTGGTCGGCGTGGCGCTGTCGCGCCGCGGCAAGTGGTGAGCGGCGGGCGCCATGCAACTCGTCACCTCGATGTGGATGCGCCCGCGGGCCACGTTCATCGGCACGGCGCCGGTGCTGGCCTGCCGGCCCTCGTACCTCTCGCCGCTGGCCTGGCTGGGCCTGCAGGCGGCAGCGCTGTGGCCGCACGGCGCCTGGATGGCGCGGCGCGTGCAGGACGGCTCCGACGAGCCGCTCGGCCTGGCCGCGCTCGCGCTGTTGTTGATGCTGCTGGTGGCGCGCTCGCACACGCTGCGCATCGCGCCGCACACTGGCTGGCTGGCGGCGAGCGCGCTGCTCACGCTGGCCGCCAACGCGGCGCTACTGGCCGCGCCGCCCTTGCTGTGCGCGCTGATCGGCGCGCTGGCGCTGGCCGCCGCGCTGATGGCCTGGCTGCCGGCGCGCGGGCCGCGGGCGCCCCTGGCCGGGCTGGTGGTGCTGGCGCTGCCGCTGATCTCGTCGCTGCAGTACTACGGCGGCTACCCGCTGCGCGTGCTGACGGCGCAGCTCAGCGCCTGGGCCCTGCAGTTCGCCGGCATCGCCGCGGAGCGTGCCGGCACCTCGATGCTGGTGCGCGGGCAGCTGGTCATCGTCGATGCGCCCTGCTCGGGCGTGCAGATGGTCTGGATGGCGTATTTCTGCGCCTGCGCGGTGGCCGCGCTGACGGTGCTGCGCGACGGCGACTTCCTCAAGCGCCTGCCGGCCATCGGCGCGCTGGTGCTGGTGGGCAACGTGCTGCGCAACAGCCTGCTGGTCGCGCTGGAGTCGCGGCCGCAGGGGCTCGACGCCGACATCCATCAGGCCATCGGCCTGGTGGTGCTGGCGATGGTCTGCGCGGCGGTGGCCGTGACGATGAAGGGAGCGCGCCATGACGACCTGGCCTAGGCACTGGCCGGCACTGATGGTGCTGCTGCTCGCGCTGGCCGCGGCGCTGCCGCTGCTCGCGCCGACGGCGTCGCGCGCGGACGGCACGGCACGCCACGTCGAGTGGCCCACGCAGTGGGACGGCCGCGCGCTGCGTCCGCTGGCGATGAGCGAGGTCGAGCAGCGCTTCGCGGCGCGCTTCCCCGGCGCCATCGCGCGCTTCAGCGACGGCGAGCGCGTGATCGTGCTGCGCCGCGTGGAGCAGCCCACGCGCATGCTGCACCCGGCGGCGGACTGCTTCCGCGGCCTGGGCTACCGCATCGAGCGCGCCGGCCTGGAGCGCGATGCGCAGCAGCGGCTGTGGCGCTGTTTCGACGCGGTCTCGGCCGACGGCCGGCGCCTGCGTGTGCGCGAGCGCATCGAAGCACCCGACGGCGCGTCGTTCATCGACCCGTCGTCGTGGTTCTGGGCCGCCGCGCTCGGCCAGTCGGCCGGGCCCTGGCAGGCCATCACCGTGGTGGAGGCGTTGTGAAGAAGATCCTCATGTTCCTGGCGGGCGTGGCATTGGCCGCGCTGCTCGTGGCCGGCACGCTGGCCGCCGTCGCGCTGCGCGCGTTGACGCCGCAAGCCGGCGAGTGGCGCACCACCATCAGCCTGTGGCGCTGGCAACACGAGGCCAGCGTGCCCACGCTGCTGCGCTGGGGCACGCACCCGCTGCTGCTGCCGCGGCTGCACGGCCATCGCCTGGCCACCTCGGCCGGCACCTGGCTGCTGCAGGCACAGGGCGAGAGCACGCTGGACGCACGCTGCGCGCCGTGCCGCGTGCAGCTCGATGCACTGGGCCCGCAGCCGGTGGTCGTCGAGCAGGCGCGCCTCACGCTGCACGTGCGCGGCGCCGACCGATACGACGGCATGCTGCAACTGGGTGCGGGCGCAGCGCCGGTGTCGCTGCCGTGGCGCGCCGAGCTCAAGGCCGAGGGCCTGAAGCTGCACGTCGAGCTGGCGCCCACGCCGCTGCAGCCGCTGCTTGCGCTGTTCGGCGATGCCTTGCCCGAGATGAAGCGGGCGCGCGTCGAGGGCCGCTTCTCGCTCGTTGCCGACGCCACGCTGAGCGAGCAGGGCCTGATGTTCCAGCGCCTCGTGCCGCGCCTGGCCGATGTGTCCGTCGACGGCTTGGGCACCGAAGCGCTGGCCGATGCCGACCCTGGCGCCAGCTGCCGCCCGCAGCCCGCCGGCGGGCGTGTCGAAGGCTGGATCCAGAACGCGGTGATCGCCGCGGAAGACCAGCGCTTCTTCGAGCACCCCGGCTACGAGATCGACGCCTGGGTCGCGGTGTGGAAGCGCAACCAGACCGAGCCGCAGGCACTGCAGGGCGCCAGCACGATCACGCAGCAACTCGCCAAGCTGGTCTACACCGGCGACGAGCGCGACGCGATGCGCAAGCTGCGCGAGTGGCTCTATGCGGTGGAGATGGAGCGCACGCTCGGCAAGGGGCGCATCCTGCAGCTGTACCTGGCCATGCTGCCCTGGGGCGACGGCATCTGCGGCGCCGAGGCGGCGGCGCGCCACCACCTGGGCAAGCCCGCCAACCAGCTCAAGCCGCGCGAGGCGGCCTGGCTGGCCAGCCTGCTGATCAACCCCGACCTGCAGCTGCGCCGCTGGGCGCTGGAAGAAGAGCCGGCCCGCGAGCGCGCCGCCTGGGTGCTCAAGGGCATCAAGCGGCTGCCGCGCGAGCGGCGCGAGGCCGAGCTCGACGCGCTGGTCAGCTGGCGGCCGCCGATCGGGCGGCGGCTGCCTCGCTGATCGCCTTCACTTCAGGTGCTTCGCCAGGAAGGTTTCCATGCGCCGAGCGAAGTCGTAGCGGTTCTCGGGCTTGATCCAGCCGTGGCCTTCGGCGTCGTAGACGATCCATTCGGGCTCGCTGCCGGCTGCCTGCATCGCCTCGCGCAGGCGGAGGCCGTGCTCGAGCGGAACGCGCCTGTCCTGCCCTCCGAACGCGAGCAGCAGCGGCGTCTTGAGCTTCGCAGCCAGTTCCACGGGTGCGACTTCGGCCAGCATGGCCGCGTCGGCTACCGGATCGCCAACCATCTGCGGCAATGTGTACTGGCGGAACTCGTCGTTGAAGTCGCTCAGCCAGTCAGATCTGAACAACAGCCGCGGGTCAGTGACGGCCACCCACGAAACGCCGCAGCGGTACAGGTCGCCGTGGCGTGCCAGGCCCATCAGCGTCGCGTAGCCCCCGTAGCTCGCGCCGGCGATGCACACCTTGCCGGCATCGACCCAGCCCTTTCCGGCGGCCCAGCGCGTGGCGTCTGCCACGTCGTCCTGCATCGCGCGTCCCCACTGCTTCCAGCCGGCGCGCTCGTGCTGTTCGCCGTACCCATCGCTGCCGCGGAACTCCGGCTCCACGACCACGTAGCCGCGCGAGGCGAGGAACTGCGCGGTGTCGTGCCAGCCCCAGTGCACGCCGCGCACCCAGGGGCCACCGTGCACCAGCACCACGGCCGGCCGCGGCCCGCCCTTGGCTGCTCCCGGCGGCAACGTCACCCACACCGGCAGATCGCGGCCGTCGCGCGCCTTGATGCGATGCAGGTCGAGCGTGGCCATGCGGCGCGCGTCGATGTCCTTGCGCACCGGGCCCACGCCGACCCACTTGTTGCCGGCCGGGTAGTGCACCCACCAGCTGCCCGGATCCTGGTCGGACCAGCTGTTCACCAGGACCACCCCGTCGTCGGCGCCGCAGCGGCGGCAGCTGACGCGGTTCACGCGGCCGGGGAAGCGAGCATCCACCGTGCCCTGCAAGGACTTCATCTTCGGATCGAACCACACCGTCGTCTCGGCATCGGTGCGCAGTCGCAGACCGACGGCGCGGCCGCTCTCCGGATCGGTGAGCAGCCGGCCATCGAAGTCGAAGCCCGGCGTGCGCACCAGCGCCTGCGCCTGCGGCTTGCCGGTGGCGAAGTCGAAGCGCCGCAACTCGGACTCGCCGGCCGCACCCGATGGCGTGCTGACGAACAGCTGGCCATCCGTGTCGACGAAACGCGGCGTGAACGGTGCGTCCAGGCGGGGAAACTCGGCGATCTTCTTCCACGTCGTTTCGCCCGGAGTGCGCCAGTGGTACTGCATCGTGCCGCCGCTCAAGGTGGTCGCCAGGCGAGGCTCGCCCTTGCGGTCGAACAGCCAGCCGAGCACGTCGCCCAGGCCGCCGATGTCCAGCGAGCGGATCCGCTGCGTGCTCGTGTCCAGCAGCATCGGCGTCACCTCCACCGGGTTGTACCGGCCGTCGTAACGCCAGCGGCCGACCACCACCTCGTTGCCGCCGGTACTCGGCACGGAGAGCAGCTCGTGGAACACCGACAGCGGCTCGCGGCCGACGCGCCGCACGAAGACGATGTCCCTCTGAAGCGCGATCAGCTGTCGCGGGTCGCTGCCGTCGGCCATCACGCTGAAGAGGCCGGTGAAGAAGCGCTGCTGGCCGATCGCATTGCGGCGGTCTTCCAGGCTGTAGACGAGCCGTTCGTCGTTGACCCACTCGAACTCGCCGACGTCGGCATCGTCGTAGTTGGCCACTGGCGTCGATCTGCCGGTGGCCAGTTCGACCACCGACAGCGCGATGCGCTTGGAGCCGGCCGAGGTGGTGACCGCGATGCGCTTGCCCGAGGGCGAGAGTTCGACCTCGGTGATGTCGGGGTCGCGGAAAAAGCTCTCCACCGGCGGGAGCGTTTCGGCCGCCTGCACTGCGCCGACCATCGAAGCCAGCACCAGGGTGCCGGCCGCCAGCGCCGCGTGCAGCGCGCGAATCACATTCATGGAACACTCCCTCCAGGCTCGTCGGCCCGTGGCGACATCCTACAGGCGCTGCCGTGGCGTCGAGCCTTGCGGCAGCGCCTGCCCGCCCAGCCAGGCCCGCACCAGCGCATCGACATCGCCGCCCTGCGCCGATTGCCACACCCATTCGGGCGCCATCACGCGCGTGCCGCTCGGACTATCGATCAGCTGCCGGGCCAGTGCGCTCACCAGCGCCGCCACCTGCGCGGCACGCACCGGCTGCTCGCGCTGCGGCACCATCAGCCGCAGTTGCGCGAGGACCATGTCCGCCAGGCGCTGCAGGCCGCGGGACTCGCTGTCGGCCGGGCGCTGCGCCGAGCGCACCAGGGCCACGTGCGTGAAGCCGAGCGAGGCCACGGCCTGCTCGTCCAGCGTGGCCAGGCCGGCCTTCAGGGCCTCGGGCAGCGAGGCGCTGACATGCGGCAGCACCACCAGCAGGTGGCGAACGCCGGCGGCCAGCAGGCGCTGCGCCAGCGGCAGCAGGTCGGCCGGCTGCGGCTGCGCGAAGGCGGCGTCGCGGCCGTTGGCGTGGCGCGGGCGATCGAACACCACCACGCCCAGCGGCACTTGCGCGTCGGCGGTCTGGCCGAGCGTTTCGGCATCCACCGTCTCCAGCCCCTGCACGGTGGCGTGGAAGTCGCGCATGACCAGCACGCGCACCGGCGCGAAGGCGCGCGAGGCGAGCAGCGCTTCGAGCACGGCAGCGCCGAGCGCGCCGCCACCGCCGGCGACCAGCACGCCCTGCCGCGAGGTCGTTGAAGGCGTGGCCGACTGGCCGCCGCGCAAGGCATGGGGGAGCAGATCCATATGCGGATTCTGAGGGCGGGGCGCGACTAGACTCCGCCTTCCACGAACGAACCCGAGGAGACCGAGATGACCCGCGACACCAGCCAATGGCGCTTCGAGACCAAGTCCGTGCATGCGGGCTACTCGCCCGAACCAACCACGCACGCGGTGGCCGTGCCGCTGTACCAGACGGTGGCCTATTCCTTCGACAGCGCACAGCATGGCGCCGACCTGTTCGACCTGAAGGTCGCGGGCAACATCTACACGCGCATCATGAACCCGACGCAGGCGGTGCTCGAGGAGCGCGTCGCCGCGCTCGAGGGCGGCATCGCTGCGCTGGCGCTGGCCTCGGGCCAGGCGGCGGTGACCTATGCGATCCAGACCATCAGCGAGGCCGGCGACAACATCGTCTCCAGCAGCGCGCTGTACGGCGGCACCTACAACCTGTTCGCGCACACGCTGCCGCAGTACGGCATCAGCGTGCGTTTCGCCGACTACCGCAACCCGGCCAGCTTCGAGCCGCTGATCGACGCGCGCACCAAGGCGGTGTACGTCGAGTCGCTCGGCAACCCGCAGGGCAACATCACCGACATCGCGGCCATCGCCGCCATCGCGCACAAGCACGGCGTGCCGCTGATCGTCGACAACACGGTGCCCAGCCCTTACCTGTGCCGCCCCTTCGAGCACGGCGCCGACATCGTCGTGCACTCGCTGACCAAGTACCTCGGCGGCCACGGCACGAGCATCGGCGGCGCGATCGTCGACTCGGGCAAGTTCCCCTGGGCCCAGCACAAGGCGCGCTTCAAGCGCCTGAACGAGCCCGACGTCAGCTACCACGGCGTGGTCTACACCGAGGCGCTCGGCCCGGCGGCCTACATCGGCCGCGCGCGCGTCGTGCCGCTGCGCAACATGGGCGCGGCGATCTCGCCCTTCAACGCCTGGCAGATCCTGCAAGGCATCGAGACGCTGGCGCTGCGCATGGACCGCATCTGCGAGAACACGCTCGCGGTGGCCCGGCACCTGAAGAAGCACCCGAAGGTCTCGTGGGTCAACTACGCCGGTCTCGAAGACCACCCGGACCACGGTCTCGTGAAGTCGATGATGGGCGGTCGCGCCTCGGGCCTGCTGACCTTCGGCGTGAAGAGCGGGCGCGCCGGCGGCGAGCGTTTCCTCGATGCGCTGCAGCTGTTCACGCGGCTGGTCAACATCGGCGATTGCAAGTCGCTGGCCACGCACCCGGCGTCGACGACGCACCGGCAGCTGTCCCCCGAAGAGCTCGCCGGCTCCGGCGTCAGCGAGGAGACGGTGCGCCTGTGCGTGGGCATCGAGCACATCGACGACCTGAAGGCCGATCTGGACGTGGCGCTGGCGAAGGCGTGATTGAAATGAGGCGGGTCAGTCCCATATCGGGACTCGCGGAGTACCATCGCCGCGCCTCATCACGGAGACCCGCCATGACCTTCTCCATCGCCCGCCGCCTGCTGGGTGCCATCGCCGCGCTGGGCGCTGCCCTGGCCCTCACCGGCTGCGGCTACAACGACTTCCAGCGCCTGGACGAGCAGACCAAGTCGGCCTGGTCGGAAGTGCTCAACCAGTACCAGCGCCGCGCCGACCTGATCCCGAACATCGTCGCCACGGTCAAGGGCGAAGCCAACTTCGAGCAGGAGACGCTGACGAAGGTGGTGGAGGCGCGCGCCAAGGCCACCTCGATCCAGGCCACGCCGGAGCTGGTCAACAACCCGGAGGCGTTCAACAAGTTCCAGGCCGCGCAGGGCGAGCTGTCGAGCGCGCTGTCGCGGCTGCTCGTCGTCACCGAGAACTACCCCAACCTGAAGGCCAACCAGGGCTTCCAGGACCTGCGCGTGCAGCTCGAGGGCACCGAGAACCGCATCACCGTGGCGCGCGGCCGCTACGTGAAGGCGGTGCAGGACTACAACGTGCTCGCGCGCAGCTTCCCGACCAACCTGACGGCGATGCTGTTCAGCTACCCGGTCAAGCCCAACTTCACCGTGCAGAACGAGGCGCAGATCTCGCAGCCGCCGGCCGTGAGCTTCGACAAGCCCGCATCGAAGTGAACCCGTGATGCGCCGCTGGGGCCCCTGGCTCGCTGCCGCCCTGTTGTGGGCGGCAGGGCTGGTGCAGGCGCAGGGACTGCTGCCGGTGCCGCCGCTGTCGGGCCGCGTGATCGACCAGACCGGCACGCTCAGCGCCGCGCAGTCGCAGGCGATCAGCGACAAGCTCGCCGCCGTCGAGACGAAGCGCGGCTCGCAGCTGGTCGTGCTGATGGTGGCCACCACGCAGCCCGAAGACATCGCCGCCTATGCGCAGCGGGTGGCCGACAGCTGGAAGATCGGCCGCCTCGCGGTCGGCGACGGCCTGCTCATCGTGGTGGCCAAGGACGACCGCCGCGTGCGTTTCGAGGTGGCCAAGTCGCTGGAGGGCGCGGTGCCCGACCTCGCCGCGCGGCAGATCATCAGCGACGTCATCACGCCGGCTTTTCGCAAGAACGATTTCGCTGGCGGCCTGAACGCGGCGATCGACCGGCTCGATGCGCGCATCGGCAACGAGGGCCTGCCCGAGCCCGCGGCGCCCGGCGCCAAGACGCCGCCCTCGGGCCAGGGTTTCAACCTGCAGGACCTGGCGATCTTCCTGTTCGTCGCCGTGCCGGTGATCGGTGCGGTGCTCACCGGCATCTTCGGCCGCAAGCTCGGTTCCCTGGCCACCGGCGCGGCAGCTGGCGGCATGGGCTGGTGGCTCAGCGCCAGCATCGCCATCGCGGCCGGTGCCGGTGTCGTGGCGCTGATCCTCGTCGCCATCATGGGCTCGGGGGCCTCTCGGCGCGGCCGCTCGAGTGGCGGGCCGGTGATCTTCGGCGGCGGCAGCGGCGGCGGCTGGGGCTCCGGCGGGGGAGGTGACGGCGGCGGCTTCAGCTCCGGCGGCGGCGGCGACTTCGGCGGCGGCGGCGCGTCGGGAGACTGGTGATGAACAAGCTGCAGCGCATCTTCAGGCACCGCTGGACCGACGAACGCGACCTCGCCCGCGCGCTCGACGACGCTGCCCTCGCTCGCATTCAGGCCCGCGTGTCGGCCAGCGAGAGGCGCCACAGCGGCGAGATCCGCGTCTGCGCCGAGGCCGGCCTGCCGATGAGCTACCTGTGGCGAGGCGCGTCGGCGCGCGAACGCGCGGTGATGATGTTCGGCAAGCTGCGCGTGTGGGACACCGAGCACAACAACGGCGTGCTCATCTACCTGCTGCTCGCCGAGCATTGCATCGAGATCGTCGCCGACCGCGGCCTGAACCGGCACGTGAGCCCGTCACAGTGGCAAGAAGTGATGGAACGCATGCGCGGCGCGTTCCGCAAGGGCGAGTTCGAGGCCGGGCTGAACGACGCGATCGACGCGGTGGACGCCCTGCTCGCGCGTCACTTCCCGCTCGCCCCGGGCCAGGCCAATCCGAACGAGCTGCCGGACGCGCCGCACCTGCGCTGAACGGCTCCTGCGACTGCACAATACCGCGGCGATGAACGCCACGGGCTTCGCCACCACCAAGATCCAGCCGCCGCGAGCGCGCAGCGCGCGCATCGAGCGGCCCGCGCTCGATGCGGCGCTCGGCCAGGCGCTGCGCTCGCGCCGCCTGGTGCTGCTGATGGCGCCGGCCGGGTTCGGCAAGACCTCGGCGCTGGCCGCGCAGATCGAGTCGCTGGGGCCGGGCACGGCGCTGGCCTGGTTCTCGTTCGACGAAGACGACGACGCGGCGCACCTGTTCGCCGGGCTGGCGGGCGCGCTCGAGCCGCTGGACCTGCCGTGGCGCAGCGCCCCCGCGGCGCTGGCCGCGCAACTGGGCGAACAGGGCGAGAACGGCGGCAGCCTGCGCGGCCCGGTTGCCGAACTGGTCAACGCGCTGGCTGCCGCCGGCGTGCCGCACGGCGTGATCGTGCTCGACGACCTGCACCGTGTGCAGTCGCCGGCGGTGAACGCCTTTCTCGATGAGCTGATCGAGCGGCTGCCCGCGCAGTGGACGGTGGTGATCTCCACCCGCGTCGCGCCGCGGCTGGCGCTGGCGCGCTGGCGCGCCGCCGGCGAGCTGGCCGAGTTCACGCAGGAGCAGCTGCGATTCAGCGCAGACGAGGCTCGCGCGCTCGTGCAGGCCGACCAGGCCGACCAGGCCGGCGAGCTGGCGGCGCGCCTGCCCGAGCTCGTCGAGCGCACGCAGGGCTGGCCGGCCGGCCTGCGCCTGTGCCTGGCGGCGCTGCGCGGCCGCGCGCCGGGCGCGGCGCTGCAGGGCGGGCGCCACACGGCGGTCGACCGCAGCCTGTTCGACTACCTCGCCAGCGAGGTGCTCGACGAGATGCCGATCGCGCTGCACGACTTCCTGGTGCGCAGCAGCGTGCTGCCGGTGCTGACGGCGGCCGCCGCGGCGGGTGTGACCGGCGACGCCCGCGCCGCGCAGCGGCTCGACGAGATCGAGCGGCGCGGCCTGTTCGTCACCGCGCTCGATGCCGACGAGCGCACGCTGGTGCTGCACGACCTGTTCCGCGATGCGCTGGACGACCGTCTGCATCGCCGCTTCCCGGACGAGTTGCCTTTGCTGCTGCGCCGCGCCGCCGAGGTGGAGCGCGATGCGCAGCGGCGCGTCGGCCTGCTGCTGCGCGCCGGTGACTGGGCTGGCGCCGAAGCCACGCTGGCCGAGTGCGCCGACGAGCTGCTGCTCAAGGGACTGTCGGCCGACGTGCGGCGCCTGATCGCGCAGTTCCCGGCAGCGTGGCGCGACGCATCGTCGCGACTGCTGCGCTGCGACGCGATTGCCGCGTGCATGCGCTGGCACTGGAGCGAGATGGCCACGCTGATGGAAGCGGCAGTCGTTGCGGCGCAGCGCGCCGGCGATGTCGACGAGCTGCGCCTGTCGCAGGCGCTGCTGCTGGCGGCCTGGAACGCCAACGACCAGATCGAGCCTGCACAAGCGCTGCTGGCCGAACTCACTGGGCAGCCGATGCCGCCCGAGGCGGAACTGCTGCTGCTCGACGCCGAGTGCACGCTGCTGCACGACCGCGGCGACTTCGACGCGCTGTGCGCCCGTTTCGAGCAGGTGCTGGAGCGGCTGGAGTCGCACGGATCGCTGCTGAACTGGTGGGAGTGTTCGCCGCCCACTTCGTGGGCCGGCCTGCCCGGCATGGCGCCGCTGCTCGAGCGCTACGGTCGCGAGGCGCTGCGCCGCGTCGGCGAGAGCGAACTGCCGATGCGCGCCACCTTGCATTCGCTGCAGGCGGCCTCGCTGCTGTGGGCCGGGCGCATCGACGAGGCCGTGGCCTGCACGCGCGAGGCCGAATCCGACGCGCGCTGGCTGTCGCGCGCGGCCGAGATCGCGGTGGCGCTGAACATCGTTCGCACCTTCCTCGACGCGCTGCACGGCGAAGGCGACTCCGTACGCCGCCGCCTGGCAGAACTGTTCGACCAGGAGGCCGGGCACGCTTCGGCGAGCCGGCTGCGTTTCTGGCGCGGGCATGTGTCGCGCATTGCCGTGCGCGTGCTCGACCTGCTCGGCGCCGATGCGACCGCGCTGCGCCACTGGCAGGCCTGGCATCCGGTGCACGAAGGTGCCGGCCCCGGGCCGCTGGAGGCCCGCGCCCTGGCCGCGGAGGGGCGCTGGGCCGAGGCCGCCGAGGCCTTCACGGCGCTGCTGCCGCAGGCCGCGCGGCTGGACCTGCTCGGCCAGGGCATCGAGCTGCAACTGCGCGCGGCGCATGCGCTGCTGCGCGCCGGCCGCCCGCGCGAAGCCGGCGCGCCGCTGGCGCAGGCGCTGCAGCGGGTGATCGACACGCAGTCGGCCGGGCACGCGCTGATGGCCGGCCCGGTGGTGCTGGCGGCGCTGGCGGCACACGACGCTGGCGCCGCCCTGAGCGCAGCACAGCGGCAGGCGCTGGCCGCGCTGGCCGCACAATCGGCGGCGCTGCGCGGCACCGCCGCGCCGGCTCTCGAGCCGGCGGCGCCGGAGCTGCTCAGCAGCCGCGAGCGCGAGGTGCTGGAGCGCATCGCCGCGGGCGACAGCAACAAGCTCATCGCGCGTTCGCTCGACATCAGCCCGCACACCGTGAAGCGCCACGTCGCCAACATCCTCGACAAGCTCGCGCTCGAATCGCGCGGCCAGGCCGCGGCCTGGCTGCACGCGAACCCCTGATCCTTCTTTCGGAGACTGACCATGCAACGCCGTCCCCTCGCCTTCGGCCTCGCCACGCTCGTGCTCGCGCCGCTGGCCGCGTGCTCGAAGAACGACGAGGCCGCGCCGGCCGCTGCTGCCCCCGCGCGCAAGCTCAGCGGCATCGAGGCCTACGCCATCGCCAGCAAGGGCAGCGGTTTCACGATGGGCCCGGTGATGGCGGCCAACACTGTCTACGTGTTCTTCGACACCACCTGCCCGCATTGCGCCGAGCTGTGGAACGCCTCGCAGCCGCTGCTGGGCAAGCTGAAGATGGTCTGGATGCCGATCGGGCTGCTGCGCCCCTCGTCGCTGCCGCAGGGCGCCACCATCCTGGCGGCGGCCGACCCGGCCAAGGCGATGACCGAGAACGAGGCCAGCGTGCTGCAGCGCGGCGGCGGCATCAGCGTGGCCTCGTCACTGCCCGACGAGGTGGTGGCCAAGGTGAAGGCCAACACCGATCTGTTCCGTCAGCTCGACGCGGACAGCGTGCCGCTGATCGTCTATCGCAACGCTCAGACCGGCCAGCACGGCATGCATGCCGGCTCGCTGGACACGGCTTCGCTCGCTTCGCTGGCCGGCATCTGATCCGGACTGGCGTTCAATGATCGAGCCGCAGGCTTGACCGCGGTGGCCGCACTTGGCCCTTTGCTGTCTTTCGCTTGTGGCCGCTTTCGTGCCGGGTTCGCGCATCGCGGCAGGCGCTGCCCGCGGGGGGCTCATGCTGTGGCGGTCGGCGCTGTGCGCCGACTCCACTGCGATGCTCGCGCCAGGGTCGTGCCGCAGAACTCACTGCGCGACCTGCGGTCGCTGCGTTCGAACAGCCGCGGCAAGTCAGTTCACGAAGCGCGCTCACGCGCGCCGACCCTGGCGCTGCGCTTCTCGTCGCCACAGAAATCGCCCCCCGCGGGCAGCACCTGCCGCGAAGTCCACCACCGGTTCTTCTCAGACTGCATGCCACCGCTGGTTCAGCAAAGGCACGCCCAGGCAGGCGCAGGCGCGCCTCTGAGGTGCCGAGAAGCACAGGGCTCGTGGCCGCGC
>ERZ795056.541-NODE-541-length-47527-cov-6.869291_pt1 | contig 47527 bp, 27 predicted proteins | sample MGYA00375140_ERZ795056 | MGnify/ENA primary metagenome ERZ795056 (study PRJEB30185, sample SAMN05720227) | activated sludge metagenome | isolation source: Anaerobic digester | place: USA | collected 2015-03-09 ...
GCCAGCCATTGTTGGTCCGCTCTGGAATACAGTACAAGGTGCCGTTGGTCATGTATGAGTTGACCCAATCGTCCGATTGGTTCCACCGGCGAATCGCCAACCTTTCCGGTTCGGCCAGTGTGTAGATGCCTGACGGATAATCGGTCATGTTGTTAGTATACCCGGAACTGTATCCCGCGTTTGGCCGCCAGCCCCGGAAGTTGTCCGCGCCCTGATGTTTTTTCCGGGGGTGTGGGGGAACCTTTGCCGGGGAAATCGCACGGGGCGATCCGCCGCGTCTACATTCTTCGCCGCACCCAACTCCACGCACAACCCAGCAAGCCCAGGAACAGCAACGCGACGGTCGAAGGTTCGGGGATGATATAAGCCACACGGAAACCAAAACCATCGCCCTCCGTTGTCGGGTCAGCCGGATCCTGGCCCGTTACGCTCAAAGCACTCGCATGGTCAAACAGCCCCCCCCCCCTGATGACCCGATAGTTCGACGGTTCAAAGGTTTCCGTCCACTCCGCGACATTTCCCCCTATGTCATACACGCCGTACGCGCTACAGCCCGTTGTCTCCCCGATTTGCGTGAAGTACTCCCGCGATCCACCATCCGGATTCCAGTACGGATCATCCCCAAAGTTCATCTCCCGTGGCGTGGCTCCATCCGTCGGCTCGGCTGGCACATCATCCGACCCGTTCGGGTACGTGCTGTACGTGTCCGTCTCCGGATCGTAGTACGCGGCCTTGTACCACTCGTCTTCCGTCGGCAACACCCACGTTGCCGTCGCTGTTCGGCTTAACGTGTATCCATCCGCCAGCGTGTACGACCCCGTTTCCGTACTGCCCGCCCCCTGTCCGTTCGCCAGCCAGTTGCAGAATCGGCACGCATCGTAAAACGAGACCAAGCAAACCGGGTTATTTTCTTTACCCTCTACCGCCGCGTATGTGTAGCTTCCATCCTCCCCGCTCCGGATGATAAAAGCGCCGCCGAAGGCTGTGCTCCCCATGTACTCGTTATATAGTCCATTCGGATCGCTCGCCGCCACGGCGTTCAGGAACTCTGTGTATTGCGCCACCGTCACTTCGTATGTGCTGATTTGGTAGTCGTAGTCCACCCCGCCAAGCCAGATATCGTCCACCGTCGTATCCGGATTTCCTTCCCACGCCAGATCATCCGCATTGCCAGCATTCCCTATCGTCGTCATCTGGATGATGACGTCCGCCCGCAGTTCCATGGCCGCAAAGAGGCACAGGAGGCACACAACGCATCTGGAGATCGACTTCATTCCGAGGGCTCCGCAAACAGCGCGCGGCTACAGCTTCGCAATCCTTTCATCTGCACCGTGGCTGTTGTGGTGTTACTGGAGTTCAAGAATTCGTAGTGCGGATAGACCCCATGGGCGTAAATGTTCGTGAGTCCCGTCACCCCGTGGACGTTGCTGATGATCGCTTCCGTCCCGTAGTAGACCACCAACGTATCCGCACCCACTTGAAGCAATACGCCCTGTTCCTGCTGGAAAGACCGAACAACCGGGGAGGCCAAGGCAGTCCGAGTCCCGCCCGTGTTTTGTCGATAGGCGGTAAACTCGATATTACCGCCACTGCCCACCATTTCCACGTATAGGGCCTGTTCCGCGTATTCGCCTTTGATCTCCCCCGGGAAATACTCAGGCAGGGCGCAAATCTTCGCAATCCCCTGACTGAAGTTTGTATACGCGGCTCGAATCTCGACTACGTTGGTCGCGGTTAGGTTCATTCGTACGTCGTTCTGGTAGTCCCGCCTCGGATTCACACACTGCCAGCCGTTGGCTTTGCGTTCCGGAATGCAGTACAAGGTACCGTTGGTCATGTATGAGTTGACCCAATCGTCCGATTGGTTCCACCTTCGGATCGCCAACCGCTCTGGTTCTGCCAGCGCGTAGATGCCTGACGGGTAATCGGTCATGTTGTTAGTATACCCCGAACTGTATTCCGCGTTTGGCCGCCACACCTTCAGGTTGTCCACTTCGGCAAACACCGTTCCTCCCGATGCCTTGTCCTCAGCCTCCACCATGCACACCGCACCGCCCGTCCACTTCGTTTGTTGTCCGTGAAGCCCTGAATTCGTCACCCCATTATAGGCTACCAGCGCGGTCGTTGCATCCATGTATAGCCGGAGCGGCATTCCCGTCACAAAGGCCATTGTATTACTACACAGCAGGTTCCCATACGTGCCGGAAACCGAACCTGTTCTGGAGTAAAGGCAGAGAGAAATATTGGAACTTCCAACGCTCTGGTCGTAACTCAGGCGTGCAACGACGGAGGGGGCCGATTCGGAGTAGATCAGATTCGTCACCGCATCCCGTGAGACCACTAATCGGATTTCGGCCTCCGGGCCGGTAACCGTGGACGCGGCATCGAATCGGACAACGTCCACCGAGAACCAGCAACCCGTGCTGTCCAGGGTCTCGAATCGGGCGTCCGCTTCTGTACGGCTCGCAAGACGGATCGCCGTCTTGCCCAATTCGACACGAAAACGCGCCCGACCATCGTTGATTATGAACTGATTTGTCGTCCCAGAGACCGCCACCGTCTTCCTCCAAGGCCAAGCATTCGCGTCGTTGAAGTTATATCTTGTCGGCCCGTCAAACGTGTTGAGATAGAACTCCGTGCGCTCGCTCGCCGTGTTCGTCTCCTTGGCCGTGTTCTCCACCACCTCCGGTAGATACGGATGCGCCGCGTAGTTCGCTCGCGTGTACTGCGCCAGCTTGTTCGACAGCACCGCGAATGAATCGCTCTTCACGTTCGGCTGAATGTTCGTGTTCACACTGCTGGAACTGCCGCCGATTCGATAGTCCAGCCCCCAACCCGACCACGGCCAACGTGTATCGTCGTACCCGAAATGCCGGAAGTTCCACTGCCCCCAATGAATCCCGTTTGCGTTGAATTGCCGGACGAAGTAGTCGATGTTCTGCGCGGTGATCGAACCGAACTCACCAATCAAGACTGGCGCCTGTTTCTCGGCCATGAACCGTGTGTACGTTTTGACGATTCGATCCGCAATCTCCTTCTGGGTGGCGAAGCTAACGTCGTACGTATCGTTCCACGGCCCCGAGTGGTCGTAGTGATGGAACTCGTACACCACATTGGCCCAGCCTCGGCTTGATGGGGCGGGGCACGACCAAATATCGTTCCACATGTTCGTGTACATGAAGTTGCTCTCCATGAAGACCAGGTGGTTCGTGTCTTTTGCCCGGATGGCGGAATAAAGAGTGGAAGCCAACGGCAGGATGCTATTGGAGTAGGCTGTCTGATACGCCACAACCGTGTTCGTGGTCCGATACGGGTCCGGCTCATTGAAGAGATCGTACCCCGCGACCGTCTGGTTGGTCGAATACCGCTCCGCGATCTTCGCCCACAGATTCGAGGTCCGATCCTTGTATACTTGACTCTTCCATACCCGATTGCGCAGTTCTTCCCCCAAGCCATTGTGATCTGAGTAGTTTTGTCCGCCGGGGGTTCCGTGCAGATCGAGGATGCACCACATCCGACGCTTCTGGCATTCGTCGAGAACCCAGTCGATCCGCGTCCAGCCGTTGCTCAGGTAATTGGTCCCCGTTTCGTCCTGCAAAAGGTTGTACAGGAACGGCAATCGGATGCAGTTGTAGCCCAGCGACTTGAGATTATCCAAGTCGTTGGTGGTCAGATAATTCTGACGGAATGTCTCCAATAACTGCTGGGTGTTGTCTTCCCGATAGAACCGAACCCGGTAGACGTTCCCGATATCCCCCGATGAACTGCTCGCGACCAGATATACCGTCTGTGTTCCCGAGATGTTGGTCGACAACGAAACCGTCTGTTCGCTCCAATCGCACCAGCCGCCGGTATCGGCAATCTTCAGGATGCCAATCGGCGGTACGTTCGTACTCCCCACTTTGACTTGAAGTTGTGGATTCCCTGCCGATCCATCGCGGGCAATGATAACGGATAGACGATTGACTCCTCCTGTGCTGAAGTTCGTGGTGAAGCGAATCCATGTACCGTTGCTGTAACTGCCGGAGAATACGGCTGAAGGGCCGTACCAACTCGACCCAAGGGACCCGCCATTGGTACCATCATTATATCGAGCAAGACGAACCACGGAGCAGTCAACCCTCTCGCTCAAAGACTCTCTCAGAGTCGCTTCATCCATGTGATTGCTGCTGCCTGTGATTCCAAAGGCGTTCGTGAAAATCTTAGGCTCGAAGCCAACCATCCACTGCTCAAAGGCCAGCCACCCGCCGATATTCACGGCTTTGAGCGTCACCGCCTCGCCCGATTCGTCCACAATCGAACTGCCGCTTACACTGAGCATGTCCGGCGGCGGAACCGAGTACTTGTCCAGCGGGTTGGTGCCCGCGGCTACCTCGTCGCCGTCGGAGACCCCATCCCCGTCCGTGTCCGGCTGGCTCGGATCGGTGTGATGCATGAACAGCTCCCGCGCGTCCGCTAGACCATCTTCATCCGTGTCCTGTTCTCCATTCCCCGCCGCGTAGAACCGGCTCTCCAGCGCATACGCGTTCGTGTCCGCCCACAGGAAGACATTTGTACCTGCATCCACCCGCCCGGTCACTGCCAGCACCCACGGCGCTGACGCCATCCCGTTGAACCAGTTGTTGCTCGATGCGTCGAACTGGTACACCTCTACCAAGTTCGTAAATCCCCAAGGCACGTGCACGGTGATCTCCGGCCAGTTCGTCGCCCCCTCCGCCGAACCCCGAATCGCGATCCACAGGCTGTTGCTCCACTCTTCCGTGTACTGCATCATCAGCAGCCCGCCGCCTTCTTCCTCAGAGAAGAACTGCAGTTCCGCGGCTGCTGCTTCCACCTGGGCCTGGGCGTAGAGGTAGGGCTCCACATCGTCCACGGCGATCAGTTTGACCCGGATCTCGATCCGGGCCGGGTCGTACAGGCTCTCCATCCATGCCAACCAGGCTGAGCTGGCGTACTCCGACAGCACTTCCGGGTGCATCCACTTCAAATCAGCGTAGGGGTCGTAGTCTTCCACGGCGGGGAGGGCATAGACTTCTTCGCCCTCGGCGTTCAGGAAGAGCGTATCCCGGGAAAGGAAGTCCTCGGCAAGGATCACCGGGTAGACCGGGACGCTGTTTTCGTATTCGGCCACGAGGCCCTTCACGAAGTCATCGGGAAACGCCTGCGGGTCGAAGGGGATGACTTCGGGGCAGGACGGCTGGGTCAGGATGAACTCGGGATCGGGCGGGAGGATGGGGATATAGTCTTCCCGCTGGGAGAGGTAGAAGTCCTGCAAATCGTAGATATCCGAGACTTGGGAGGCGAGGAAGGCTTTGTAAACATTGGGGTCGACTGCTGTTTCGCTGTCCTGGTTGGAGAACCCGATCCGAGCCACCCACCACCCCGCAGCGCACACCAACAACAACGCGATTCGGCCCCTCACCCCTTGGTTCATCGCCCACCCCCTTCTTGTTCGGCCCTGAACCCTTGGCCGGAAGTCGTGCCCAAAGAAAGGGGCGCGAACTCATGCCAGCGCCAGAGAACCGTCCCCACCCTTGCCACAAAACCCTGAGCCGTGACCAGAATAATCTGCTATGGGGGGGGCGTTTCTTTTTTTCTTTCTTGCTCGGTGCGTCTGCGCCCTGTTTCCATAGCGCATGCCGCGCCATGTGGTGCGTGCGAAACATGAACGAAAGCTTCAAACCGGCGCGCGGGTGTGTGGCGTGGTGCCTTTACATCATCGCTTTGTGCCTTTGGTTTATCCCGCCCCGAATCCTCGCGCACCTCGGATTTCAGACGAACGATTATGACTTCGGCATCTACGTCAACCTAGTCGATAACCTGGCCGCGGGACACGGCTTTCATTCGTCCGTTCTCGGGCTCAACCATCTCGGCGAGCACTTCAGCCCGATCGTGGCGATCTTCATCCCGGCGGCGTGGTGCGGTGTCACGCCATGGGCTCTGCTGATTGCGCAGGGACTGTGCGCGGTGATCACGATCGCGTTGCTGACGATGTATGCGCAAGTGGAATTGGCCGCGTTGCCGGAGCGCTCGCGTCGTGTCGGCCTGTGCGTGTTGATCGGCCTCTTCCTCTTCTATCGTCCGTTCATTGCCGCGTGGGATTTTCAGTTTCAGCCCATGGTGCTTGGCATGCCGCTGGTGGCGGCGGCGCTGGTGGCGATGCAGCGAAACCGGTGGCGTTGGCTCTGGATACTCGTGCCGCTTCTTCTGATGACGCGCGAATCGGCCGGGCTTTCACTGCTGGGGTTGGCAATCGTGGCCGGACTTCGATACCGGCGGCCGCGCATGGCGTTGACCCTTGTCGTCGCGGGGATCGTGGTGCCGCTGGTGGTGATCGGCTGGGTGATGCCGCACTTCCGCGTGGGGGAATGGGTGGGGCATGCGGAGCGGGTGGGGCCGCTGGTGGATCTTCCGGGCAAAGGGTTGTACTTGGCCAGACTACTGGGTCCGCTTGGACTGTTTCCGCTCGGCGGGTGGGTGGAGGCGTTGGCTGCGTTGCCGGGGATGTTGCTGAATATGGCGGTCGGCTTTGGCAAGCAATACAGCGCCGACAAGCACTACGATGCGCAGCTTGCGGTGTTCTTGATGGCCGCGGCGGTTCAGGGTTTCCAAGGGTTGGAAAAAAAGCGGGCCGATTTTCCAAGGGTTGGAAAAATCGCGCTGGCGGCGGCGCTGGCCGTCGCGCTCCTCTCGCAGATTCAGTGGCAGTCCTCGCACCCGATCCGCCGTTACATTAAATACTGGCCGACGTCGGAGAACGCGGCGATTCGGCGCGCGCTTGTGCCGCTGGCGCAGCTGCCGGAGAGCTACACGCTCAGCGCCGATCCCGCGTTGGGGCCACACGTCTGCGAACGGCTTGGCTATCGGACGCTTTTTGGAGGGCTCGATGCGGCGCAGCTTGTGCCGGGGCAGTTGATCGTGGTGCGGCGCGACGATACGGGTGTTGCGCGGCTTTTGGCTGCGGGGAAGGTTTCGATGGTCGCGCAAACCTCCGAGCTGTGGCTTGTCGCCGAGACGAATCTCACGGACGCGGTATCACTCCGCGAGGTGCTGACCCGTGACGGTTGGAGTAATCCTTAAGACAGGTCCGGCACGATCACCCGCTCGTTGCATTCCGGGCACCGGATGACGAGTCCTGCGTGTCGTTTCTTGAAGCTGATCGGCTTGCCGCATTCCGTGCATCCGAAATTGATGGTGTCGCCATCCACCCTGGGCGCTGTCGAATCTGTTGCGGGAAGGGCGGCCTGCGTGGCGGCATCGGTCGTGGCGGCGGGAGTACCGGGGACGGGCGGCGCGGCGACGGGCACGGGCTTGAGCGCGGCGATGAGCGAGAAGGTGTCGAAGACGTACCAGACCAGGCAGAGTATGACGAAGACCGGCTGCGAAAGGGGGATGCCGAAAAACATGATCTGATTATGCGAGCCGTAGACAGCGAGGCCCCAGAGAAAGATGCCGGTGGTGATCAGGAATCCCATGATGGCGCCCGCGACGCGCGAGGCCTTTGCAACCCAGCTCTGGACGATAATCGCGACAATGATGACAGGATTGAAGATCACCGCACGCCTCCTTGTGTCATGAATGATCCGCAAATCAGCTACGCCTCAAGATGATACCCGAAACAATCTGTCTGTGAAGTCCGTGACGGCAATATCCTTAAGTCTTGTTTTCACTGGGTCTTTTCGGCACCTTCGGCGGCGGAGAAAGCGGGCAAAGCTGAATCCATGAAGCGAATTTGTGTCATAGGTAACTTTTCGGGCAGAAACGCGGGTGATGCCGCCATTTTAGGCGGATTGCTCGAGGATGTGTCGCGCCTGTACCCGGATGCCGAGTTTGATGTGCCGACGATCAACCCCGGTTTCGTGGCGCGGCAATATGCCGGGTATCGGGTTCGCCCCGTGCCGATGCTGCCCTGGAATCTGAGCGTGAAGATCCTCGGCTTGCCGATTTTTCGGTCGGTTCTGCGGTCCGACCTGGTCCTCGTGACCGACGCGATTCTCTTCGATCTGCACCTGTTCAACCCGCTCTTCAATTACCTGTCGACGATGGCGCTGGTGCTGCCGCTGGCGAGACGCCGGGGCATTCCGGTGGTGCTCTACAACGTGAGTCTTGGTCCGGTTTCCACGAAGGCGGGCATCGGCTGCCTGCGACGCGTGCTCGACGCGTCGAGCAAGGTGATCGTGCGCGACACGGAATCGATCGAGATGTTGAAGCGGGTCGGGTTGGAGCGCGCTGATCTTCGCATCGCCGCGGATTGCGCGCTCAACACGGTGCCGTCGGACGACGCGCGCGTCGCACAGATCATCCGCGAGCGGGACCTGGTGTTCGACGAGCAGGGCGTGGTGACGTTCAACGTGAACAGCTATGTGGACGTCTTTGTGCGCGGACAGAAGAAGGGGATAGGGCTCGATGAATTCGTGCCGCTGATGGCGGAAGCGTTCGACCGCACGATTGAGTCATTGAACATTCGTCCGCTCATGGTGGTCACACAGCCCATGGATTTCACCATTACGAATGCGGTCATGTCGCGGATGCGCCAAAGGGAAAAGATCCGGACGGTGGCGAATCCGGAGTATTCGTATCGTGACCTAACGGCGTTGTTCGCGAAGGCCGAGATGCACATCGGGATGCGGACGCACTCGCTGATCCTTGCGACGTCGGTCGGCACGCCGGTGGTCGGGATCATCGCGACGCCGAAGAATCGCGGTTACATGAAGTCGATCCGGCAGGACGAGCGGATGGTGGAGTTCAAGGACCTGACGGCGGATTACCTGGCGGAGATGATCCGGAAGACGTGGGCGAACCGAAAAGCGATTCGCGAGGAACTGCTGCCGATCGTGGCGGAAGAGAAGCGCAAGGCCCGCGAGAGCGCGGCTGAGCTGGCGCCGTTTTTGAAGGGAACCTGAGCATGGCCAAGTCCGGACCCATGAGCCGCAAGGCTCTTATCATCAAACTCAGTGTGTCCCTCGTGCTGATGGCCGTGCTGGTGTGGAAGGTGGACTGGCATGAGTCGCTCCGCACGCTGCTCCAGATATCCCTCCCCTGGATTCCCGTCCTGCTGCTGGTCTCCGTCATTCTCAACCTGGTGAGCTGCGTCAAGTGGCAGTTGTTTCTGCGCGCGCGCGGGAACGAGATTTCACTGCTGCGGCTGTTTGGCCTCTACATGATCGGCTATTTCTTCAACAACTTCATGCCCGGCAGTGTGGGTGGCGATGTGGTTCGCAGCTACGTCCTCGGCCGGGAATTGCGCAGCCAGTCGAGTTCTTTTGGATCGGTCTTTCTCGAACGCTTTACCGGCTTCGTTGCCCTGCTCGGCATGGCGCTGCTGGCGGCCGTGATCAATCCGTCCGTGCTGAGGACGCGAGGGCTGATGGTGTTCATGGGGCTGATGGCCTGTCTGTTCGTCGGCATGATCGCGTTCCTGTTGTTACATCCGGTTCAGAAGCTTTTCATTCGCGTGCTCGGATTTCTTCCGGAGAAGCTGGCGGGCAAGCTGCGCAAGTTCCTCGACGTGGTGTTCTTCTTCCGCGACAAGCCCGGCGTGCTGGGCGTGGCGATGTTCTGGTCGCTGCTGTTTCACATCATGACGATTGTGAACACGCAGGCGTGTTGCAACTCGATCCGCGTGCAGGCGGGATTCCTGGATCTCGCGGTGCTGGTGCCGCTGATCCTGCTGGTGTCGGCGATTCCGGTCAGCATGAACTCGATCGGCATCATGGAAGGTTCGTTCGTGTTCTTCCTCGGCATGGCAGGCGTAAGCCCCTCGGATGCGCTGTCGGTCAGCCTGGTGTTGCGTGCGAAGAACCTGGTGATGGCGATGGTGGGCGGGTTGATCTTCGCGGTATGGCATCGCATGCCGGGCGGGCCGCCGGCGTCGATGCCGGCGGACGTTGGGAGCGAGGCTTGATGTGAAGAGGGCAGGCATGGCGATCGTATTGCTGGCCGTGGTGGCCGGCGGCTTGGCCGCGTGGTGGGTCACGCGTCCCGCATTGCGCATTGAGCCGGTGACGATGGTGTGTAACGGCTGGGCGCTGCGCGGCGATGTCTACCTGCCTCGGCGGGTCACATCCGACACGGCCATTCTCCTGTTGCACGGAAGCACGGCGCGGGGGCGGAGCCTGACGTTATACAAGGAGTTGGCTGCGCGATTGTGCCGGCACGGATTCATCGTGTGCAATCTCGATCAGCGTGGTTACAACGAATCGGACGGGCCGAAGGTGGTATCCACCCTGGAGGATCTGGATTTTGTTTCGGATGCACGTGATGCCGCGCGCGAGTTGGTGGAGAAGATGGGGTCACGCGGCGTGCGCAAGGTGGCGTTGGTCGGGCATTCGTTCGGCGGTGGCGTGGCGGTGGCGGCAGGGCTGTCGAGCGACGACGTGGCGGCGATTGTTTCGATCAGTCCGGGGCGCCGCATTCGCGAGAGGTTTTCCGGCAACCTCTCGGAGAAGAACGGCCTGCGATATGTGCAGAAGCGGCGCACGGCCGATCTCGGTTTGGAAGAACCGATACCGCTGGAACTCGTGGAGCCGATGCTGGCGAGCTACGATGTGGAGCAGTTTCGTGGGGCGCGCAGTTCCAAGCCGTTGCTGTTCGTTGAAGGAGACCGGGAGCCGGCGGATGACATGGCGTTCATGAAGGATTTGGCGGCGTCGATGACGGGGCCGGTTGAGCACCGGATCATCCCGGACGCGGCGCATTACTTCGGAACTGAAATCCAGAGGGTGAACGGTGAGAAGCGATGGGTGGTCGTGCGGGAGCCCGTTCTGGACGAGCTGGTCGCGGTCGTGGCCGGGTTCGTGAACAGCGCTTCAAAGTGAAAGTGGTGGAGTTGAAGCCTTTGGTGATGTAAAAAGGCGGCATTCATGAATGAGCAGAAAACCCCATCTTCGGCTGAGTCCGGCGGCACGCCGCTGAGTTTCCACGAGTTTTCCGCGGACGGGAGAACCTCGCCGCTGAAGAAGTACCAGGACCTTGTGATCGGGGACCGCAGCCTGTGGCACCTGTTCCAATTTGAGTTTCTCACCTTCGGGTTAACCTACTGTCCGGGGTTGCTTGGCTACTTCCTTCGCCAGAAATTGTACCGCGGGCTGTTCCGCGAGATGGGTCGCGGCGTCATGATGGGGACGGGCGTGACGTTGCGCCAGCCCGGCAAAATTTCCATCGGCCGCGGATGCGTGATCGATGACCTTGCGCGGCTCAGCGTGCGCGGAGGAGAAGAGGCGGGGATCGTGTTGCACGATCATGCGCTGATCGGCCGCGACACGAGCGTGAACGTGCGGGACGGCGTTGTCGAGGTGGGCAGTCACACGAGCGTGGGCGGGCAGTCGCGGCTGGCCGCGACGAAGGGGCGCTTGACGATCGGGCAGCATGTACTGATTGCGGCCTACTGCTATATCGGCGGTGGCGGGCATGAGACGGGGCGGAAGGACATACCGATGGTGTTGCAGGGTCCCGCGGTCAAGGGCGGGGTCACGATTGGCGACGATGTCTGGATCGGCACGCACTCGGTGGTGCTGGACGGGGTGACGATCGGCAAGGGCTCGGTGATTGGCGCGGGCTCGCTGGTGAACAAGGACATTCCGGAATACTCCATAGCCTGGGGCTGGCCGGCGGAGGTACAGCGTAAACGTGAATAAGAAAGAGCAACCTCTCAAGCTGAGCGTGCTGATTCCCGTGTTCAACGAGGAATACACGGTGGACGAGATTCTCGACAAGGTCCGCTCGGTCGAATTGCCCGGCGGTCTGCAGCGGGAAATCGTGACGGTGGATGATTGTTCGCGCGACAAGACGCGCCAGCGGCTGCAGGAATACGCGGCCAAGCATCCCGATGTGCAGGTGTTCTGGCACGATGTGAATCAAGGCAAGGGCGCGGCAATTCGAACGGCCATCGAAAAGGCGACGGGCGACATCATCATCATCCAGGACGCGGACCTCGAATATGATCCGGACGATTACCCGCGGTTGTTGAAGCCCATCCTGAACGGCGACGCCGACGTGGTCTATGGCTCCCGTTTCCTGTCCAGCGAATACAAGCGCGTGTTGTTTTTCTGGCACAGTTGGGGCAACCACATGTTGACGTTGTTCTCCAACATCCTGACGGATCTCGATCTGACCGACATGGAGACGTGCTACAAGGTCGTGCGCGCAGACATCCTGAAATCCATTCCGATTCGCTGCAACCGTTTTGGCATTGAGCCGGAACTGACCGCCAAGTTTGCCAAGCGCGGCTGCCGCATCTACGAAGTGCCGATCTCGTATCGCGGCCGGACGTACCAGGAAGGCAAGAAGATCACGTGGTGGGATGGTGTGAAAGCGCTGTGCATCATGCTCTGGTTCTGGCTCGTGGATGACATTTACAACGAGCAGTACGGCCATCGCATTTTGCACCAGCTTTCCCATGCGCATCGTTTCAACCGGTGGATGGCGGAGACCATCAAGCCATGGGTGGGGGAATCCGTATTGGAGATCGGCGCGGGCATGGGCACGATGACGCAACGCATGCTGCCGCGGCAGCGCTATGTGTCGTCGGACATCGATCCGTTGCATCTTCACTATCTTCGGAACCTCTACAGCGATAATCGCCGTGTAGAGGTCGCCGAAGTCGACGTGGAGAAGTCGGAGCATTTCGAGTCGCACCGGGGGCAGTTCGACACGGTGGTGTGTCTGAACGTGCTGGAGCATGTGAAGGAAGACGTGGCGGCGATGCGGAATATCCTGTCGGCGCTGAAGCCGGGCGGACGCGCGTGCATTCTGGTTCCGCGCAGCATGGCGCTGTACGGGTCAAGCGACGAGGTGCTGGAGCACCAGCGCCGCTACACCGAGGAGGAGCTCGCGGCCAAGTTGAAGGAGGCCGGCTTCACGGTGGACAAGATGTTCAGCTTCAACCGGGCGACGGTGCCGGCGTGGTTCATCAACGGCCGCGTTTTCAAGCGGAAGGATTTCAGCCGTGTGCAGCTCAAGATTTTCGACTCGATGATCTTCATCCTTCGGAAGGTCGACTGGCTGTTGCCGTGGAAGGGCCTGTCGTTGATTGCGATTGCGCGCCGTCCGGAATCGGCCTGATCGATCTCTACTTCACCCGCAATACAGCGGGCAGCATCGCCGCGCGGCGGCGCGATGGCAGATCGGAAGAGAATCCCACGCGCTTGGCGCCCTTCATGTCATACAAGCCCAGCCGGATTTCATAGTTACCCGCAGGGGCATCCTGCGGCACGGTGATCGTCCGCTCTTCGACCAGGGTGGTCTCGTAGGGTTGGTACTCGATGCCTTCGAGTTGGAAGGGGCGATCATCCTGGAAGACACGATCGGGACTCGCGAGGTGCGTGAAGACGGCGAGCGAGTCGTCGCGAAGGCTCTCCGGGCATTTCCAGAAGTAGCGCAAGCGAACTGATTCGCCGGGGCGAACGTCGGTCCGGTCGAGCGTGATCCCAAGAAACCGGACACCATTCCGGAATTCGATTTCCGCCGGGACGGCCGGATCCCACATACCGCGTGTGCCTTCCTCCAGGGCCGAGGCCTTGTCCACGAGGCCTTCCGCGCGATAGATGGCGGCCAGTCGCAGAGCCACGGGTGGATTGCGCGGCAGCAGCTTGAGCGATTCCTCCAGCAGGCGCGTTGATGTCTGATCGCTTGGGTCCCGCTCGAGCAGCGATTCTGCGATGCACGCGTAGCCGAGAGCGAGGCTGCGCCGGTCCGCCACCACGCCGCTGAAGCCGGTCCATAGAATCGAGCGCGTCTTGCGGTAGCCATCCATCCAGTCCGCTTCTTCAAACAGGTAGAGGGTCCACGGGCCCAGCGTGCGTGCGGTCATGGTGATCTTTGCGCGGGCGAGTGCCTCACCGGTCATCGGCGCGTTTTCCGTCCGCACGAGCAAGGCGGTTCGGCGGTCAAAGCGCACATGCGGATCGAAGGACCGATCGGAACTGTCACTGATGTAAGGTTCCGCGCGGACGTCGAGGCGGTTGCCCGCGCGTTCCGCCAGCATGGCGCCGACCCATCGTTCGGAATAGATCCGGCGCACGCGTAATTCCTTGAGCGTCTTCTGCAGTTCGTCCAGAGAAGATGCTTCCGACGGTGTGGGCACGGCAGGTTCGAAAACCTGCAGTTCTGAAAGATAGGAGACCCGGGGCCTGCGTTCGGCCGGGAAGGTGATGCGCAGGGCGGTCACGCCACGCGGAGCAAAGCGGCATTCAAGCCATGCGAACTGTCCGCGCCAATATGGGCGTGGGCCCGACCATTGGAATCCGCTGACGCCCATGACGCCGGTCAGCGGTTGCCAGTCATCGTTGTCCGCCGTGCGTGCCAGGATTTGCCAGCGATCAGGGCGCGCGTCCGTCTTGAAGAAGACACGGACCGAAGAGGCCGTCACAGCCTGTTTGAAGTCGACTTCCAGAAATTCCTCGCTGTCGGCGGGTTTCTCCCAGGCGGTTTCCGCCGTGCGGTCGAGCAGGGGATCGAGGAAGTCGGCGCCCTCGGTGGTTTTGATCGAGGCGATGCGCGGCCGTTCAACCTCCGCGCGTGATTCTGCGGCGAGGTTGAAATCGTAGTACAGCGTCATGTCGCCGGCGGTGGTGCGCTGCATGCTGGCGCTGCCGGACTGGATCAGGGCTTCCACGGCGCCGGCATTGCGGAGTACGGCGGGCCGGCGGGCGCGTTCGATGCGGTCCCAGTAGGGCCGGTAGCGGACGCCATTCAGCGGCCAGAAGACGAATTCCTCTTCCAGCGCGAAGTTGAGCCAGCGCTCTGCGTAGCTGGAATAGACGCCGTCCACGCCGAGCTGCCGCAAGGTGGTCCGCAGTTCCTGCGCGGCGGTCCACGGCGCGGCGTATTCGCGCTCCACCCGGCGCACGATGCCAAGCACGGGCAGTTGCGATATCACCAGGAGCGCAGGAAGAATCCATGCGGCATGTCGTACGCGGCGGGCCAGCAGGGCGGTTGCGAGGCCCGCGAAAATGGCCAGCGGAGGATAGAGAGGCAGCAGGTAGCGCGTGGAGCCCTCCTGGCCGAATTTGGTGAGGCTGAAGATCAGCGCGGCGATGGGAAAGATGGCGAGCAGCGCGGCGAGCGACGGGCGATAACGTGCAAAAGATGAGCGCTGCGGGCGGAATACGGCGACCAGGAAGACGATGATGGCGGTCAGCAGCACGGCGACGTAGAGCGCGGCGAGCGGCCATTTGAGTGCGGGTTTCAGTTCAAAGGCATCGACCAGGTACAGCGCCGCTCGAGTGAGCAGCATGCGCACGCCGGTGGCGAAGCCGTCGACATTGAACGAAGAAGCGACCTTGAGCGAGCGGAAGTCGTTGAGCATGTTCCAGACAAGCCATGGCGAAGCGCCGAGTATGCCGCCGGCCACGCCGGCGAGCAGTCTTCGGTCGAACATGCGGACATGGAGGAAGAGGACGAAAGTGGCGGCCGCGGCAAATACGGAAAACATGATGAGCTGACTGGACCACCAGCCGAGGCCTGCAGCCAGGCCGCAGAGGAAAAGCCAGCCGATGGGGTAGCGGCCCGTGTCGAGCCGGTCTTCCACGGCGCGACTGGCAGCCCACAGGACCACGGTGCCGAGCAGGGTGATGACGCCATAGCCGAGGCTGGCCGCATGATAGCGGAAGAAGGTCTCCGGTCCGATCACGCACAGGGCAAGCGCGGCGAGCCCTGCGACGGGGCCGCCGATCCGGCGCGCCCATGCGAAGACGACGAACATCATCAGCACGCCCATCAGTGCGGCGCCCAGGTTGACGGCAAAGCCGGTGCAACCCATCAACCAGCAGAACGGCACGGCAGCCAGTTGTTCGGCGGATCCCATGTACTCCTGGCCGTAGTAGAAGACGGGGAAGTCCTTGAAGAGGGCCATGTGGCGGGCCATCAGCGCATTGATGGCAAAGTTGGTGTCCGTGCTGTGTCGGTAGCACCACGCGCCGTAGATCTTCGTCGCGATGCCGGCGATCAGAAGGACGATCAAAATCGTCCGGTGCAGCCGATGCTGCGACGCTGATTCAGGTTTGTCTTCAGTGTTCATAACGGAATGGACAGGCAGTACGTATCTGGGTTAATCTCCGCCCGGTCAAGAAGTTCCTTTGGTTTGGGAGCATGAGAATACTGCGACATATCGGGTTGTTGTTCCGGGAATTCCTGGGCTTTGCGTGGCAGAACAAGGCTTGGTGGATTGTGCCGATCGTCCTTGTTTTCCTGCTGCTGACCCTCTTTGTTTTTGCGGGGTCATCTGTTGCCCCGTTCATCTACACGTTGTTCTAACGCCTGTTGGACAGCGCGCCGGTCACTTCGTTTCATCTTCGGCGGAAGGATTCTGCATGCGCTGAGCCGTGCGATTCCAGCGCATGGGAAGGTCTTTCTCTGAAACGCGCGCCTGCGGCCGGTAGGCTGCATCCACAACACCGCGGTCCAGCAGATGGTTGAGCAGGGCTTCCGCAGCGATCCGATGTGCGATTTCGCTGGGATGTGGGTCGATATCGGGGATGGCCTGCATGCGGACGGGCATCATGCCCTGGAATGAGCCCAGCAGGTCCAGGCAGTCGGTCTGCTTCTCTTCCAGAAGGCCGCGAATCGTGATGTGAATGTTTTCGAACGGGTAGCGGCCGGGCGAGAAATCGTCCGCAAGCAGCGGGAAGATCATGACCACGAGTCGCACGCCGGCTGCGTCGCATTGTTCCTTGAACATGCCGAGCGATTCCCGGAGGCGACGGAAGCCCTTGTAGTCAGGTTTATAGAGTCGCCGGTAATAGTGATGATAGCCGCGCCGTGCGGAGACCTGTCCGCATTTCATATGGATCCATGTGAGCACGCGCGAGTGGCGTAGCACGGGAGCCAGCCATTTGGGTGGCGGGGGCGGCATCGTCTCGCGCCGCCATTCCTTGACGCGCTGCGGCCGCGCCCAGTCCTCTGCATCGTTCAGGCAAAGGCCGAGGATTACGATGTCGGCCTTCCAGTCGAGCGCCTGCTTGAGGAGGGGAAACTGCTGGAAAGTGGATGTGCCGGCCAGGTCGAAGACGCGCACCTCGGCGGGGCGGACCCCATCGTTGCAATTGAGCAGGCGCTCGAGCCGCGCGGCATAGCGGTCATCGAGTTGCACACCCACGCCCTTGGCAAACGAATCGCCGACGACGGCGATGCGAAGCGGGTTGTCCGAGCTGGCGGACCACGGGTGGTCGCGTCCGGGCTGGATATCGAAAAACACGGCGCTGCGGTCGTGCTGGAATGCGGGAGCTTTCTGCACGCGCGCCGCGAGGCGAAGGGTCACCTCGGCGCACAGCAGTGCCATGAACACGCCAAATCCTGCCAGCAGGACACGCGAGACGACTGACTTCATGCGGCCGGTTTGTTGGATCTGATTCACAAAATACCCCGCGCGCACGGTACCATTTCCAGATTGAGATTGCCAACCACCGGCGGGCCGCATATCAAAGCATCGGCTCTCTCAGCGAGGACTTCTAGGCCATGTTGTTGATCGATGGACATGTTCATGTTTACCCGTGTTTCAACGCGGGGCGCCTGCTCAACGCGGCACAGGCTCATTTCCTGTACGCGTCGGGGTGTTCCGGCGCGGCGAAACGGCCTTTTTGCGCGCTGTTTCTGACAGAGACTTCGAGGGATCACTGGTTCCGCGAGGCTGCGTCCGGCCGGCTGAAAGTTCCGGGCTGGACGTTCAGCCCGACGGGAGAAGCGATGTCGATGGTTGCCCGGTGTGAGGATGGAGCGGAGATTTGCCTGATTGCCGGTCGCCAAGTGGCGAGCGGGGAAGGGCTTGAGGTGCTTGCTCTGGGGACGGAGCAGGACATCTCGGACGGCAGCTCGACGGAGGACGTGTTGGATGCCGTAAAGAAGACGGGTGCGCTGCCGGTCATCCCTTGGGGTGTCGGCAAGTGGCTTGGGCGGCGTGGCAGGATTCTGGACCGGCTGATCGAGTCGCGCGCGGCTGATTTTCTGCTGGGTGATAATGGCGGGCGGCCGTGGTGTTGGCCGGAGCCGCAGCAATTCGGGGCAGCGCGGTCGCGCGGGAGCCTGGTGTTGCCGGGCAGCGATCCTTTGCCATTTGCGGGTGAAGAATCGCGCGCGGGAAGCTGCGGTGGGATGTTCGATACCGAGATTCCCGGGAAACGGCCTGCTGCGGAAATCATCGAACTGATTCGCAGCCGGTCGCATGTGTTGGTACCTTTTGGCGGGCGCGAGACGTTTTTCCGTTTCGTGCAGAACCAGATTTCGATGCAATTTGTGAAGGCCAAACGCAAGTAGAGAGGATGCCACGCTGAAAGCCCTTGTTCTTGCACCGCAGCCGTTCTTCTCGCCACGCGGCACGCCTTTCAGCGTGTACTACCGCACGATGGTGCTCGCTCAGCAGGGCGTTGAGATCGATTTCCTGACGTACGGGGAAGGGCAGGACGTCGATCTGCCCGGCGTGCGGATCATCCGCATCCCGCGCTTTGGCTTTCTCGGCAAGGTGTCGGTGGGGCCGTCCTACCTGAAACTTTTCCTCGACGTGTTCATGGTGCTGTGGACGCTGGCGCTGCTGATTCGGCATCGCTACGACTTCGTCCACGCGCACGAGGAAGCGGTGTTCTATGCGGCGATGCTGAAGCCGATCTTCCGATTCAAGATGATCTACGACATGCATTCGAGCCTGCCGCAGCAGCTCTCGAATTTCAAATTCACCAAGTCCAAGTTCCTGATCGGCCTGTTCACCCGGCTCGAGGATTACTCGCTGCGCAAGGCGAACGCGGTCATCACGATCTGCCCCGACCTAGCCAATTACGCCACCGGCCGGATTGAGGATCAGGAGAAACACTTCCTGATCGAGAATTCGATCTTCGAGCCGGTACGGCTCGCGGGCTCTGCGGCCGCGTCGGGCGACGAGCAACCGGTGACACTGCCGGCCGGCCGGAAGATCGTGGTCTACGCGGGAACACTGGAGCCTTACCAGGGCGTGGATATCCTGGTGAAATCGTTCGCGAAAGTATTCGCGGCGCAACCGGACGCGCTGCTGCTAATCGTCGGCGGCACGGCGGAACAGGTCCAGCGTCACAAGGATATCGCGCAGGAGGCGGGGGTGGCGGAGCAGGTGGTGTTTACCGGCCGCGTCAGCCAACGTTTGGCGAAACAGTATTGCGCGATGGCGGCGGTGCAGACCTCGCCGCGGAGCGCGGGGACGAACACGCCGCTCAAGGTGTATGAGCAGCTTGCGAGCGGCATTCCGCTCGTGGCCACGCGCATCTACTCGCACACGCAGGTGTTGACCGACGATGTGGCGTATCTGGTGGAGCCGAATCCGGACGACATGGCGCGTGGCGTTCTCGCCGCGCTGGGCGATGGAGCCGGCGGCAATACGCGCGCGGCGCGCGCCCGGGAAGTTTACGAAACGAAGTATTCGCGGCCGGTGTATGAGGGCAAGATCCGCCGGCTGCTGGAGCGAATCAAAACATGTGCGGCATCGCGGGCATAGCTCCTTTTCAGTCCTCCGTCGCGCCGACGATGGAACAGCTTCGCGCCATGTGCGCGACGATCATCCATCGCGGGCCGGACGCGGAAGGGCTGGACGTTCGCGATGGTGTTGCGTTGGGGATGCGTCGGCTCTCCATCATCGACCTCGCCGGTGGCAGCCAGCCGATCTTCAACGAGGACCAGACGGTTCGCGTGGTCTTCAATGGCGAGATCTATAATTTCCGCGAGCTGCGCCAGGATCTCGAATCACGCGGCCATCTCTTTCGCACGAATTCGGACACCGAAGTCATTGTTCACGCCTACGAAACGTACGGGGCCGATTTTCCGCGGCACCTGAACGGGATGTTTGCGTTTGCGTTGCACGACTCGCGCCGCCGAAAGCTGATCCTTGCGCGCGACCACACGGGCATCAAGCCGCTCTACTACGCGTTCACTCCGGAGCGGATCGTCTGGGGATCGGAGATCAAGGTTCTGCTGGCGAGCGGTGTTGTGCCGCGTGAACTGGATGTGGATGCCTTGGCACAGTTCCTTTCGTGGGAATACGTGCCCGGTTCGCGCACGCTGCTCAAGGCCGTGCGCAAGCTGGAGCCGGCATCGATGATCGAGATCGACCTCGACCGGCCCGTCTGCCATCCGCGGGCCTACTGGGATGTGCCGCCGAGCCGCAGCCGCGAGATCGGGTCGTATGCGGAATGGGTCGAGGCGGTGGATGCGAAGGTGAAGCAGGCGGTGCAGCGGCAGCTCGTCAGCGATGTGCCGCTGGGCGCCTTTCTGTCGGGCGGTGTCGATTCCTCGCTGGTTGTCTCCGGCATGGGGTCGGCATCCACGTTCAGCATTGGGTTCGACGATCCGTCGTACAGCGAACTGCCGTGGTCAGCCAAGGTCGCGCGGCACCTGGGTGTGAAGCACACCACGGAAATCATCCGGCCGGATGCGGCGGAGCTGTTTCCGAAGCTGATGCATTTCATGGATGATCCCATCGGCGATTTCTCCATCTTCCCGACGTTCCTTGTTTCGCAGCTCGCCCGGCGTCATGTGACGGTGAGCCTGAGCGGCGATGGCGGCGATGAGCTGTTCGGTGGCTACGAGACGTATCTTGCACAGCGCCTCATGTCGAAGTTCGATTTCCTGCCGGGCGCGCTGCGGCGGGCAGCGAACGTGCCGTTCGACCGATTGCTCGCGCCCTCGCCGCTGAAGAAAGGTTTCGTCAACAAGGCCAAGCGGTTGATGGAAGGCTTCCAGCACCCGGCTGCGCTGCATCACGCGCGCTGGCGTCTGTTCATGGATGAGCGGGGGAGGGACCGCCTGTTCACCGATGAGGCGAAGAAGTCGATTGTGACGCCGGTGGGGCAGCATATTGAGGATCTGTTCCAGCGCTCGGAGGGACACGACGCGATCAACCGCGGGTTGTACGTAGATCTCAAGAGTTACCTGTGCGACAACATCTTCACGAAGGTGGACCGGATGTCCATGGCCGTCTCGCTGGAGGCACGCGTGCCGTATCTCGACACGGAACTGGTCGAGCTGGCTTTTGAGATTCCGGGACATCTCAAGATTCGGGGCGGTGAGACGAAAGCCATGCTCAAGTCGGTTGCCGCAAAACATGTGCCGCGGGAATGCGTGTATCGTCCGAAGGAGGGGTTCAGTATTCCGATCAAGAATTGGCTCTGCAAGGAGTTGCGTCCGCTGATGGACGACCTGCTGGACCGGCGCGTGGTGGAGAGTCGCGGACTCTTCAACGCAAACGAGGTTGAACGGCTGAAGCAGGAGCATCTCGCGAATCGGGCGAATCACAGCCACCAGCTTTGGGCATTGATGGTCTTCGAGCACTGGCATCGCGTTTGGATGGAGAAGGCATGAGCGGCAAGATTCTGGTTACAGGTGCAACGGGCTTCACGGGGCGGGCGATCTGCGAGCGGCTGATCAAGGACGGCGAGCAAGTGGTCGCCTTCGTGCGTTCAACAAGCAAGACGGACGATCTGAAGAAGATGGGTGTCGAGTGCCGTGTCGTCGACATCACCAACCCGGACGACGTGCGCCGGAACTTCGAAGCGTTCCGCAAAGTATTTCACATCGCCGCGGCTTTCAGGACAGAACACAGCGAGTTGGAAGAATTTCGCCGGGTGAATGTCGGGGCGACGCGCAACCTGCTGGAGGCCGCGCGCGATTTCAAGGTTGGCCGTTTCATTCATTGCTCCACGGTCGGCGTGCAGGGCGAGATCGACGATCCGCCGGCGTCCGAGGATTACCGGATGAAGCCGGGTGATCATTACCAGGTCAGCAAGATGGAAGGTGAATTGCTGGCGCGGGATTACTTCCGCGCGGGGCTCCCGGGGACGATTGTCCGTCCGGTGGGTATCTACGGTCCCGGCGACACGCGCTTCCTCAAGCTTTTCCGTCCGATTGCGCGCGGGCGGTTCGTCATGATCGGCTCCGGGAAGACGCTGTATCACATGACCTATATAGATGACTTGGTGGACGGGTTCATGTTGGCCTCGGATCGGCCGGAAGCGCTGGGCGAGGCATTCACCATTGGAGGCGAGCGATTCACCACGATGAGGGAACTGGTGGACGAGATCGCCGACGTGCTTGGGGTGCCGCCGGTGCGCTGGCGTGTGCCGTATTTTCCTGTCTATGTTGCGGCGGTGATCTGTGCGGCGCTGTGCAAGGTGATTCATGTCGCCCCGCCGCTCTATCCGCGCCGCGTGGAATTCTTTGCCAAGTCTCGTGCATTCAGCATCGAAAAGGCAAAAAAGCTGCTCGGTTTCTCGCCCAAAGTCTCTCTCCGGGAAGGACTTCGGCGTACTGCCGAATTTTCTCGTGAACATAATCTTCTGTGACGTTGTCTAACGGCGCACAAGGAGGTGTCGGTCGGTTTCCGGTACCACCCAGAAAGATTGAAATGAACCTTGCAAGGCTCATTTTGGTCCGTAAACTGCGCGGAGAACGGTGGGGCACTATGCGCGTGAGTGCGCGTATGAAGTGGGTCACCGCAATCCGACAACCAGAAAAGGTGAAGTGATGGTATTCGCAACCTCGTTGGGCAAGCGCATCAGTCTTGTTCTTGTCCTGTTCTTCATAGTGCTGGGATGCGTGGCACAGGCAGCGCCGAATACGCTGGGTCCGCGCAAGATCGTGGGCAACGGCAAAGACCCGGACGTGGCCGTGGACTCACAGGGCTACTTGCACTTCGCGTACGTTCGCAACAGCGTCGTGTACTACACCAAGTATGACTACAACACGGGCAACGTGTTGATTCCTGAAACGGTGGTTGGCTCGGGCAGTGACCCGCAGATTGCCGTGGACAGCCAGAACAATCCGCACATCGTGTGGAACGGCATGAACTACGCCCGTTGGACCGGCTCGGGTTTCAGCTACATCCTTGGTGTGATCACGGCAAAGTCGAAGCCGCGTATTGCCATCCGCGATGACGATATGGTTGTCGTCATGTGCCAGGCGCCGGTGGGCGAAGGCTCCCGCGTGCAATTGCGCTTTCTGAAGAACGGGGCGATTCTCAGCGGCGTCAAAGTGGTCGGCGGCGATTGCCCCGGCAGCTTGGCCGTGGACAGCAAGGGTGCGGTTCACCTTACATGGCGCGGCAGCCACATCTGTCACTACAACAGCCTGCAGAATCCTCCGAGCACGGTGACCACGGGCTCGATCCAGATTCATCCGAACTGCAGCGATTTCCAGTGGATGGCCTGCGATCGTCGCGACGACTCCCTGCACGTGGTCAACACGGCCAAGGGTGGCGCGGGCATCGATTACCAGTTCCGCGACGCCGCGGGCAACTGGAGCTCCGTCCGCAACTACGGCTATGCCCAGCGTTGGGGGGATGCCGATCCCGTGGGTCCGTCGATCGACGTGGACAAGGACGGCTACAAGTATGTCTCTTTCAACGGCGCCTATGCGCTTCCCTTTGTCTTTGTGCTGGACCCGAACGGCAACGCGGTCGGTGGCGTTCAGCAGGTCGATGGAACGCAGACCGGTGGCAAGTATGAGCAGCCGAACGTTGGTTCCCGCAAGGACATGGGTGGCGCCTACTACACGTGGGGCACCAGTGTGATCTTTGTGAAGAGCGTTGGTGACATCTCCATTGGCGGCGGCGCGGCCGCAGTCAACGTGGACTTCAATGGCGGGCGCGCTGAGTTGACCGTCGTCGATCCGGCGACGGGCAAGTGGTACATCCGCACGATCGGCGGGACGCAGTTGGCAACCGGCCTGAACTGGGGCTGGTCCGGCACGACGCCGCTCATGGGCGACTATGACGGTGACGGAACGAACGACCTTGCGGTCTTCTATCCGGCGACGGGCAACTGGTACATCCGCCGTCTGAGCGGCGATGTCATCGCCGACGGCGCGAACTGGGGCTGGTCCTCGACGCTTCCTGTTGCGGGCGACTTCAACGGCAACGGCACGACCGACTTGGGCGTGTACGATGCAGCGACGGGCAACTGGTACATTCGCGAAGTCTCCGGCGCCCAGATTCTCGTGGGCTACAATTGGGGCTTTGCGGGTTGCATACCGGTTCCTGCAGACTACGACGGCGACGGGACAACGGATCTGGGTGTCTATCACCCCGCGACGGGCAACTGGTACATCCGCACGGTGGCTGGGGCCGATATCCTTGTCGGCGAGAACTGGGGCTTTGCGGGTGCGGTGCCTGCGCCGGCCGACTACGATGGCGATGGTACGACCGAGATGTGCGTGTTCGATGCGGCCTCCGGTAACTGGTGGATCCGGGAAGTGACCGGTGCATCGTTGGCCCCGATCAACTGGGGCTGGTCTGGCGTGCAGCCGGTTCCGGGCGACTACGACGGAGACGGGGCGGTGGACCTCGGCATCTTTGATGCGGCCGCCGGCAACTGGTACCTCGAGCCCAACGGCGCCACCCCCATCAACTGGGGCTGGTCTGCGACGACGCCTGTTCGTGGCGCAGCGCAATAACAGGATCGTGTCCAATACGGATATGAGTAAGGACGCCGGGGTGAGGCCGTGTGAACGGTTTTCACCCCGGCGTTCGTTTTTGACCGAATGAATGAAGGTTGGGCACGGTTTGTGCTCTGTTCTGAGACGTGCATCGATGTGCCCGGAAGTAGAAGTCCAGAGTGATTCATACGAGGTGAACCCATGAAGAGCCGACACATATTCCGCAATGCAGCTTGCTTGGTGGCCGTCCTGTTCGGCGGCGTGGGCGCAGCCTTGGCCAGTCCGGTGGACATCGGGCCCCGGTTGGTGGTGGCGTCGGGCGATGACCCGGATTGCGCCGTGGATTCAAAGGGCGCGATCCACGTGGTCTATTACCGTGGTGGCAACACGTACTATCAGAAGATTCAATATCCCTCCGGCAGCGTGCTGACGGGGGAACGCCTTGTCGGCTCGGGTGGCGATCCGCAGGTGGTGGTGGACAGCCAGGACAATCCGCACGTCGTTTTCGGCAGTTTGAAGTACGCCTACTGGACCGGCAGCGCCTTCAGTTCGGCGATCTCCGTCTACAGCGCCAAGTCCAAGCCGCGCATTGCCATCGACCAGCTTGATCGCGTGTTCGCGATGGCTCAGGCGAACGTTGCCGAGGGATCGCGCGTACAGATGCGCATGATCCAGGGCGGTGTTCCCGTCACCGGCAACATCGTCATGGGCGGTGATTGTCCGGGCGGCATTGACGTGGACAACAACGGGATCGCCCACGTTTCATGGCGTGGTGGGCGCACGGCCTATCACAACAGCTACAATCCCAACACGGGTCTGACCACCGGATCCGTTGGCATTCATGGTGATGCGAGCGATTTTTCCGACATCAAAGTCGATCATCGCGACAACACGTTGCACGAAGCGCATACCGGTGGTGGTGGCGCGGGCATCGATTATCAATTTCGCAGCGCGGCAGGTAATTGGAGCACGACACGCCGCTACGCGCAGGCTGAAGTATCGGGTGAAGCGGATATCACCGTGCCGACAATTGGCGTGGACGCGGAAGGCTACAAGTACATCTCTTTTGCGGGCGACGGTGAGTACCCGTATTTCTTCTGCATCGGCCCGAGTGCCGAGCACGTGAATGGGGCCGTGTATCGCGTGGATACGACGACCTCCGGCGGCAAGTATGAGAACCCGAACATTGCCTGCCGGCCCGACATGACCGGCGCGTACATCATCTGGGGTAACGGGACGGTCTATCTTTGCAGCCTCGGCGAAGTATCCCTCAACGGCGTGCAGTTCGGCGTCTATGCGAACAAGGATTTTGACGGCGACGGTTGCGCCGACCTGGCGGTCTATCACAACAAGACCGGAAACTGGTACATCCGCACGATGGCCGGCAAGATTCTGGCCAATGCCACGAACTGGGGGTGGATGGGGGCGACACCCGCACCGGCAGACTTCAACGGTGATGGGATGGCGGAACTCGCGGTCTACGATCAGACCAACGGTAACTGGTATATCCGTACACTTGCGGGGGCGATCCTTGCTGATGGCGTCAACTGGGGCTGGTCCAACACCGTGCCTGTTCCGGCGGACTTCACCGGCGATGGTGCTGCAGAACTTGTGGTTTATGATCAGACTACGGGCAACTGGTACATCGAAACGATGGGCGGTGCGGTACTCGTCAGCGGTTTCAACTGGGGTTGGGATGAGACCACCCCGTTGCCTGCAGACTACGACGGCGACGGTCGGGCCGACCTGGGTGTCTATCATCAGGACACCGGGAACTGGTATGTGTGGAGCCTGACAGCAGGCCAGTTGGCGCTGGGCAGCAACTGGGGATGGTCAGCTGCCTTCCCTGCGCCGGCGGATTACGATGGCGATGGCAAGACCGACTTCGGCGTGTTCGATCGTTCGAGCGGCAACTGGTATATCCGCACGCTCACCGGGGCGACCATTGCTTCGCCGGTGAACTGGGGCTGGGCGGGTCCGTCCCCTGTGCCGGGCGATTACAACGGCGATGGCCGCGCGGACCTCGGGGCCTTTGATCGCTCCAGCGGCAAGTGGTACGTCAAGACGTTGCAGGGCACAACGCTCGCCAATGCGTTGAACTTCGGTAACGGTACGTCGGTCGCTGTGCCCGGCAACTACGGCGGCGGACCGTCGATGGATCTGGCGATGTTTGATCGGGCGACCGGGAACTGGAATATCCGTACGCTCGGAGGACTCAGCATCCTCTCCAACGAGAATTGGGGCTGGAGCGAGACGACTCCGGTGGCTGGCGATTACGATGGCGATGGCACAAACGATCTGGCCGTCTACCACGGACTGACCGGCAACTGGTATATCCGGACCGTGAAGGGAACCACGCTGGCCAGCGCCACGAACTGGGGTTTCAACGGCGCAACGGCGGTGCCGGGCGACTATAACGGTGATGGCATCTCGGACTTGGCGGTCTACTACGAGGCCGCGGGCAAGTGGTACATCCGCACCCTTTCAGGCGCCATGATTGTCAACGGCTACAACTGGGGCTTTTCCGGTGCAAGGGCTGTTTCGGGCGACTACAACGGCGACGGCGTCAATGATCTCGCGGTCTTTGATCGCAACACCGGCAAGTGGTATATCCGCACGCTTGGCGGACAGACCATCTTGAACGGCTATAACTGGGGCTGGAAAGGCGCCATCCCTGTATCGGGCGATTACAATGGTGATGGACGTGATGATCTCGCGGTCTATGACCCCGCCAAGGGCAACTGGTATGCGTGCACGCTTGAGGGCGTTCCGATCATCAATGGCGCCAACTGGGGCTGGTCGGCAACTGCGCCTGTGCCGGGCGACTATAACGGCGATGGCCAAACCGATGCTGCGGTCTTCCATCCGGCCTCCGGAAACTGGTATATCCTTGAGATGCCGGCCAGCGTGCTCGCCAACGGGGTGAGCTGGGGTTGGTCTGAAACCCAGCCGACCGTCGGCGTGAGCAACTAGCTCGCCGGGCCTGACAACAAAGAGAGGTCGTCGTGAAACGTGATCTGGCAGCGCTCTCGGATTCTGCCTTCGACGTGGTCATCATCGGCGGTGGTGTGTATGGAATGATCACGGCGTGGGATGCTTCGCTCCGCGGCATGAAAGTCGCGCTGCTGGAAAAGGGTGACTTTGCCCATGCGACCACGGCGGGCTGCTACAAGCTCATCCACGGCGGCCTGCGTTATCTGCAGCACCTCGACTTCGTCCGCATGCGCGTGTCAATCGGAGAGCGACTGCACATGATGCGCATGGCGCCGCATCAGGTTCATCCCCTGGAGTTCATCTTCCCGTGTTACGGCCATGGCACGAAGAGCCGTGAGGCGATGTGGGCGGCGTTGCTGGTCAACGACATGGTCGGCTTTGACCGCAACAAGCTGCGCGACCCGGAAAAGCGCATTCCGGCCGGCCGGATCGCGCCGAAGTCGGAGGTGCTGGAGCGCCTTCCGGGCATCAAGGCGCAGGGGCTCACGGCGGGCGCGGTGTTCTACGACGCGCAGATGTACAGCGCCGAACGGCTGGCGCTTTCCTTCGGCCTATCCGCGGCGGCGGAGGGGGCGGTGCTGGCCAACTACGCCGAGGTGACCGGCTTCGTCCGCGAGGGCTCGAAGATCAAGGCGGTGAAGGTGAAGGATACGTTCACCGGCACGTCGTTTGAGGTGCAGGGCCGCTGCTTTGTCAACATGACGGGTCCATGGTCCGAGATTACCCGGCAGTTGATCACAACGGACAAACCTGACCGGACCGTGGTCCGCTCCAAGGGCGTCCAGATCTTCACGCGGCCGCTCTCGACCAACGTGGCGTTTCCGATCCAGACAAAGCAGCGGGACGTCAGTGCGGTCATCTCGCAGGGCGGGCGGCATCTCTTTGTGACGCCGTGGCGCGGACGTTCCTTCATTGGACAGACTGACATGCTCTACAAAGGCGATCCTGCGGAGTTTCGGATCACCGAGGAAGACGTGGCCGGATTCCTTAAGGACGTAAACGAGGCGCATCCCGCGGCGGAGCTCAAGCGTGAGGATGTGCAGTTCTGGGTGGGTGGCATGATCCCCGTGGGTGAGGCGACGACGAACCCGGAAGTAGCCAAGATCTCACACAAGTACGAGATACTGGACCATGCGCGCAAGGATGGCATCGACAATCTGGTCAGTGCCATCGGCGTCAAGTTTACGATTTGTCGCCACATCGCCAAGGATGTTGTAGACATCCTTGCTCGCAAGCTGGGTGTGACGCGACCGTGCCGCACGCCGCAGTCGCGCGTGGTGGGTGGCGATATTGATGACTTCAAGGTGTTCCTGGGCGGCGTGGTCAGAAAGTCGGGCTTGCCTGAGGCCGCAGCCCGCCACCTTGTGCATTCCTACGGTTCCAATGCGAAGAAGGTGCTGGCCTACGGCAAGGACGATGCGGAGCTCTTGAAGACCGTGGGCGAGTCACCGGAGGTCGTTGCGGCGCAAGTGGTCCATGCCGTCCGCGAGGAAATGGCCTTCACGTTGAGCGACGTGGTGATGCGGCGGACCGACCTCGGCACGGTGGGGCATCCCGGCCGCGCCGCGCTGGAAGACTGTGCCCGCATCATGGCGAAGGAACTCGGTTGGTCTGCGGATCGCACTGCGCAGGAACTTGCCGCGACCGAGGCGATTTTCAAGCTGGGGTGAGGGGCCGAACAAGTCCCAATCTTCAACAGCCACACCAGAGAGCCACAAAAAAGCACAAGGATCACAGAAGGCGAAGATTTGAACCGCGGTTCTTCTTTATAGGGCTGCCGCTAGTCGGCAGCCACGAGAGGCCTGCGACCAGCGCAGGCCCTACAGTAGCCCCCCCCTTCCGCGTGAGGTCGCGGGGAGCCCTCAGTACGCGGCGCCGGATGAAATCGTCCCGGAAACCGTCGAGTAGAACGCATCCCGGACCACGGCGTAGCCCCGGTCGTTGGGATGATTTCCGCTGTCGTCGTTGAGGAGGGTGTGCCAGTTTGGGGAAGCCATGAAGTTCTCGTAGACGCGGGCTTGCGGCACGGCCTCTGTCCGGGCGAGATCCTGGATCGACGGGATGAACGCCTGGATACGAGCCTGCTGCTCAGAGCGATCCTTGTCGGCATCGTTCTTCACCGGAGTTATGGTGGCCAGGATGACGTCGATGCCGCGGAGCTTGCACGACTGGATCATGGCGCGGAGATTGGTCTTGGTCTTGTCGAAGATCGAATCCGTCAGCGCATCGTTCACGCCTTCCATCAACAGCACGACGTCAGGATGATAGGCGTCGAGCAGTCCGGGGAGTCGTGTCTTGCCGCCGGAGGTTTTTTCGCCGCCTTGCCCGGCGTTGATCGTGAAGAAGTGGCCGCCATAGAAAACGTCGAGCTTCTGTTCCAGCAACATTGGGTAGCCGGTGAGGGGACCGTCCGAAGAACTGGCTTCGCCGCGGGTGACACTGTCGCCGAATGCCAGCATGGTGAGGCCTTCGCTGGAGCGGTTGGCGTGGGTCTGCGCTGCGGCGGTTTCGCTCCAACCCCAGTTCACGGGGGAGGCGAGGGCGCCGGCGGTTAACGACCTGATGTACCAGTTGCCGGTGGCGCGGTGGTAGACGCCGAGGTCGGCGCGCCCATCGCCGTCAAAATCGCCCGGCGTGGGATTCACCGTGTTCCAGCCCCAGTTCATCGAGGCGATCACGGTTCCACTCAGTGAGCGGATATACCAGTTGCCGGTGGCGCGTTGGAATACGGCAAGGTCGGCTTTGCCATCGCCGTCAAAATCAGCCGCCATGGGCCATGTGGCGGACCAGCCCCAGTTCGTGGCGAAGGCCAGTGTGGTTCCGCTCACGGTGCGGATATACCAGTTGCCGGTGGCACGGTGGTAGACGGCGAGGTCGGCTCGACCGTCGCCATTGTAGTCGCCGGGAACCGGGCAGCATTCGCTCCAGCCCCAGTTGACATTGGTAATTACCTGCCCGGTGGCCAGACTACGGATGTACCAATTGCCGGTGGAACGCTGGTACACGGCGAGATCGGTGCGCCCATCGCCGTCGTAGTCGGCCGGAACAGGAATCGTTTCGCTCCAACCCCAGTTGTAGCCGAGGGCGAGATTCGCGCCGGCGAGCGTTCGAATATACCAGTTGCCGGTGGCCCGGTTGAAGACGCAGAGATCGGAGATGCCGTCGCCATTATAGTCGCCGGGCGCGGCAATCGTTTCGTTCCAGCCCCAGTTGTAGGGCGACGTGATGATCGTGCCCGTCAGAGTCTTGATATGCCAGTTGCCGGTGTTGGGGTGGAAGACCGCGAGATCGTCGGTTCGCTTGCCGCCGACAAGGCCGTCGAAATTACAGGGACTGTGTGAACCTTGGGCGAAAGCGCTCGCAGCCAGCGCAAGAGAAACCAGCACCACACACGATGTCTTTGACATAGGACACATGCTCCCTCTGTTCAGCCAACAGGGGAGTGATAGTTACCAAAAAGGGGTGCCAACGTAAAGGAGAAGGAAAGGGGAGGGTTTCAACCACTAATGGACACGAATTCACACTGATCAGAGGGGGGCAAAGGCACAGAGGCACAAAGGGCAGAGAGAGGAAATGACCAAGCCTCAATGACCAGGAGTAAAGGAACGGTTATTGGAGATTTGATATTGGGGATTGGGGGAGAGGGCGGAACCATTGAACTCTGTGCCCTTTGTGCTTTCTTGTGGCTCTCTGGTGTGGCTGTTCAGGATTTGGAGTTTAGGGTTTTGAGTTTTGGCGGATTCCGTCGTAACATCGCCCGCAAGTTTCCGGCGAAAGGATGCAATCATGGCTGTCCCGTTGCTTGATCTGAAGGCTCAGTATCGCGCGATCCGCACCGACATTGACGCCGCCGTCAAAGAGGTATTCGAGTCCCAGTACTTCATCCTGGGTCCGAAGGTGCTGGAGTTCGAGGCGGCCGTTGCGAAGTACTGCGGTGTTCCGTACGCCTGCGGAATTTCCTCCGGTACGGATGCGCTGCTGATCGCCATGATGGCCGAGAACATCGGGCCGGGCGATGAAGTCATTACGACGCCTTACACGTTTTTTGCGACGGCGGGTTGCATTGCGCGGCTCGGCGCAAAACCCGTCTTCGTGGATATCGATCCTGTGACGTTCAACATCGATCCCTCCCTGATCGAGGAGAAGATCACGCCGCGCACCAAGGCCATCATTCCGGTTCATCTCTACGGGCAGGTCGCGGACATGGATGCGATCATGGCGATCGCCGGCCGGCACAAACTGGTGGTGATTGAGGATGGCTGCCAGGCGATTGGCGCGGAAGACAAAGGGCGGCGCGCCGGCTCGATGGGGCACTACGGCTGCTTCTCCTTTTTCCCCTCAAAGAATCTTGGCGGGGCGGGGGACGGAGGCATGGTGGTGATGCGCGACGCAGATCGCGATACGAAGATCCGGCGGCTGCGCAATCACGGCATGGAACCAAAGTATTACCATCACATGGTCGGTGGCAATTTCAGGTTGGATGCGCTCCAGGCTGCGGTCTTGAACGTCAAACTGCGCCACCTCGATGCGTGGTCCGTTGGCCGCCAGGCGAATGCGAAGCGTTACGACCAGCTTTTTGAGGCATCGGGTCTCGTCGCGAAGGGGCTTGTGAGACTGCCGAAGGTGGTTGCGAACCGGCATATTTTCAACCAGTACATCATCCGTGTCGGGCAGCGGCAGAAAGCCATCGATGCTCTGAAGGCGGCGCAGGTCGGGTTTGAGATCTACTATCCCGTGCCGCTGCATCTCCAGGAATGTTTTGCTTCGCTCGGACACAAAAAGGGCGATTTCCCGGAGAGCGAGAAAGCCGCCGGGGAGACGCTGGCTTTGCCGATTTATCCTGAACTGACGGCAGCCCAAGCCGGCGAGGTCGTGGCGACGATCAAGGCCGCTCTGGCCTAATACGCTGAACCCCCTGTGTTTGTGGGGTATAGTCCCTGTAACCACGGGGCCATTCTGCGTGTATGTTCCTAACTAAAAGGAACCTGTTTTGTTGAACGGATTGATCACCCTGCTGAAAGAACAGCGGGGGGAGGATGCTATGCACATGAAAAGCCGTATTCTTGTCGCCCTCGTGCTGACGCTTGCCTGCTCCGGTGTGGCTTGGGGTTTGCAGCCGGACGGGATTATCGAGCGGGCGTCCAGACCTTCAGCCCCCGCGTTCAAGGTGGGCATTGCCCCGGTGGTGACAGCGGAGCAGCGCGGTCTCCAGCGGGCAGCCGAAGCCGAGGGTGTCCGCGTCGACTGGGACACCGTGTTGACGACGCCGGTCCGGATTCGGGGCTTGGATCTTGGCAAGCGCACCACGTTTTCCCGCGGCAAGGGGTTGCGCGCGGCTGGTGGCGGCGCCTACGAAAACAATGCCGTGGCGATACTGGACAATCTCTCCGGCTTCTTCCGCGCGAAGGATGCCGCCCTCGAATTCAAGGCGCACCGCGTCGATGCCGACACGCTTGGCGACCATCATGTGCGCGTCCGGCAGATGTACCAGGGGTTGAAGGTGGTGGGTGGCGAATTGATCGTGCATTTCGGCAAGGACGATACGGCCTATGAAGTGAATGGCCGGTATGTGCCGGATGTGTCGGTGGGCATCGCGCCGACCATCTCCGCGGCGGACGCGGTTGCGGCCGCGCAGAAGGATTTGGGCGAGCGCGGCCTGCCCTCGGGCGAGCTCGCGTCCGGGCCGGAACTGGTGGTGTTTGCGTGGGAAAGCGACCCGGTGCTGGCGTACGAGATGGAACTCACCTACGAGGACGTCAAGGCCGTGCGCGGCAGGTGGCGTTACTGGATCGACGCGGCGAACGGCAAGGTGATCCGCGCGTTCAATGCGGTTACGCATATCACCGCGCCGACGAGCAACGGTTCGAATACGGGCATCAGCGGCAACTATCTTGCGGGTGAGGGCGGCGGTGCCACGAACGTCACGGGCTGGTACGAAAACGGCAACGCTTCCTACTACCTCTATAACAAGACGCGCTACTGGTACGTCTACAACGTTGCCTCCAGCGGCTACAGCGACAACAACACCTATGCGTATCGCTCCACGTCGGCGTGGGGTACGTCGGATCGGGCCGAAATGTCGGCTGCGAAGAACTACGAAATCACGCAGGCGTACTACAAGAATGTCCACAACCGGAATAGCTTCAACAACGCCAACGCCTATGCGCGGGTCAATGTGCACCAAGGCGTCAACTACGTGAACGCCTATTGGGATGGCACAGATTTTCACTTTGGTGACGGCGATGGAGTCGAGGCCAACTCGCTCGTCGTGCTCGATGTGGCCGGCCATGAGTACACACACGCGGTTACCGAATACACGGCCAACCTCTATTACTCCAGCGAGTCGGGGGCACTGAACGAATCGTTTTCCGATATCTTTGGTTCCTGCGTTGAGTTTTATGGGCAACCGGATGGCCGCAGCACGTATCCGAATGTCACTGCTGGCCGTTCGGACTGGCTCTGCGGCGAGGACTGCTGGCTTTCTTCCAAGGCGTTGCGTGACCTCCGGAGTCCGGCCAATCCTGTTACGGTCGGGTCCGGGAACGAACAACCCAGCCGCTACAAGGGCACGTATTGGTACTTCGGCACCGGTGATAATGGCGGTGTGCATTACAACAGCGGCGTGCAGAACTTCTTCTTCTACCTGCTGTGCGAAGGCGGCAGTGGTGTCAACGACGGCATCAGCTACAGCGTGACCGGCATTGCCGTAACCAACGCCGAGAAGGTGGCCTATCGCGCGCTGACTGTGTACTGCGGGCAGTACACGGACTATGCGGCGGTTCGTGCGGCATGGATGTCGGCCGCGCAGGATTTCAACCCGTCTTGGACCACGGCGGTGTCGGCTGCCTGGGCGGCCTGCGGCATTGGCGCGGCCACGCCCACCGTGGCGACGCCGACCTTCAGTCCGGCGGGTGGCGCGTATGGCTCCTCTGTGGTGGTGACGATGTCCTGTGCAACGGTCGGGGCGACCATTCGCTATACGACCAACGAGTCGGAGCCCACGGAATCCTCCGCGCTCTATTCCGCGCCAATCACGATCACCTCTGATACGACGCTTAAGGCCAAGGCCTTCAAGACCGGCATGAATGCGAGCCTGACCGCGAGCGCGACCTACAGTTTCCTTGGCACGCGCATCTACAACTACCCGATGGACACCAACCCCGGCTGGACGACTTCCGGTCAGTGGGCTTTCGGAGTTCCGACGGGCGGCGGTGGTGAGCATGGCAGTCCCGATCCAACTTCCGGCTACACCGGAAACAACGTGTACGGTTACAACTTGAGCGGTGACTACGCCAACAGCATTGCCACCACCTACTGGCTGACCACCGGCGCGCTGAATCTTCAGAATGCGGCGAGTACGAAGCTCGTGTTCCGCCGCTGGCTCGGTGTCGAGCGGCCGGCGTACGATCATGCGTACATCGAGGTGTCGAACAACGGCAGTACATGGACGCGAGTCTGGGAAAACACGGCGGAAGTCGCCGATTCGAGCTGGCAGCAGCTCACCTATGACATCTCGACCGTTGCGGATGGACAGGCGGCGGTCTATATCCGTTGGGGACTTGGGATCACGGACGGCAGTTGGATCTACTGCGGATGGAACATCGACGACGTCGAGATCTGGGGCCAGGTGACCGGTGGCGGTGCGCCCGCGGCGCCATCCGGCCTTGGCGCCAGCGCCCTTTCCGGCACGCGCGTGCGCTTGACGTGGACGGATAACTCCAGCAACGAGCAGGGCTTCGCCATCGAGCGCAAGACTTCCAGCACATCCTATGTGGAGATCACAAGAGTCGGTGCTGGAACGGCCACGTACGAGGATACGACGGTCTCTCAAGGATCAAGTTATACCTATCGCGTGAGGGCCTACAACGCATCGGGCTACTCGTCCTACTCCGGAGAAGCCAATGTGACAACGCCGACGGGCACGGGCGATTCGTGGGATCCGGGTGACGACTCGGGCAGTACGGCTACAGCCCTGCCGGCACCCTCCACCTCGCCACAGACCCATGGGCCGCACACGTTGTCGTCCACGGACTACTACGATTGGTTCGCAATCTATCTCGAGGGCGGCTTCACGTACAACTTCAACAGCGCCGGTGGCAGTGGTGACATGTATGGCGAGTTGTATTCGGATTCTGCCGGCAGCACGCGCGTGGCGTTTGATGACGACTCGGGTGGTAATCTGCAATTCAGCCTGAACTATGCACCTGCTGCTTCGGCATGGTTCTATCTGCGCGCACGCACGTATGGCGTGGGTGGAACGGCGTCATACACGCTGACTTATAACCGCTACGGTGGTGGTGGGGCAGGAGCGCCACGCGACGACTTCAACGGCGATGGCAAGGCGGACATGGGGGTCTACTGGCCAGTGCCTGGTAATGGCTACTTCTACGTGTGGCCGAGCGATGCAGCGCAGGGATGGATGGAGTATTGGGCCTATCAGAATGAAGTATCTGTGGTTGGTGACTACGACGGCGATGGTCTCACAGATGTAGCCACGTTCAACACCAAGACGGCGATGTGGTATGTCGACCGGTCGAGCCTTGGTTATCGCGAGCAGCAGTGGGGCTGGGCAGAAACGATTCCGGTGCCGGGCGACTACAACGGCGATGGGGTGACGGAGATGGCCGTGTTCTATCCTGCGGGTGGTACGTGGTATATCCGCGACGCCTCCGGCAGCATGTATCTCGGCGGTCCCGTCCAGTGGGGCTTCAACGGGGCAGTGCCCGTGCCCGCGGACTACGATGGCGACGGTAAGACCGATATCGCCATATTCTCGCCCGCGAGCGGCCGGTGGTACATCCTCCAGAGCAGTACGCTGACGATGATGAGTGGTGCGCCCATCAACTGGGGGTGGTCGACGACTCATCCTGTACCCGCCGATTTCAACGGCGACGGCAAGGCGGATCTGGCTGTGTATTATCCTGCTGCCGGCAAGTGGTACGTGCTGCAGACCAGCAACTGGCAGATGTACATGAACGGTGCAATCAGCCACGGTTGGAGCGCGGCGATTCCTGTGCCTGGCGACTTCGATGGCGACCACCGCGCGGATCCGACGGTCTATCATCCGCAGTCCGGCAATTGGTATATCCTGCCAAGTTCGGGCGGGGGCATGATCACGCGGAACTGGGGTTTCAACGGTGCCCAGCCCGTGTCACCGCAGTACTACATCAACCGTCGCCTGGGATTCAGGCCGTAACGGAAGAATGCAGAACGCAGAAGTGAGAACGCAGAATGCTGCATCTTGGGCATTCTGGATTCTCTGTGTTGTCTTTCTCCTGCCATCTTCCGGATACTGCGTTCTGAGTTCTCCCCGAAAAACTGGCACGTGAAATGCTGAACAAGAATGAGGAATCGCCGTATTCTTCAGATGGGGATGGAGATAGCGATATGGCCGTGAAAACACAGCGAAAGGTGCTGGTGGGGCTGATGTCCTTGGCCTTGGCGGCCGGGGCATGGGCCCAGTCCATCACCATTACGTCGCCTTCCTCGGCGGTTGCGTATCCCGATGGCGAGGATTTCGCCTCTCGCGTGCTGGGTTGGCAGTGGAACATGGACCGCCTGCGCGACATCGCCTACGATGCGGGGTACAATCAGCCCAGTGTAGCCAACGGCGAGTGGTACTCCACCGTTCGCAGCAGCAGTCCGGCTTACTTCTTCCCGCTTTCCCCAGGCTTTCTTTCCGCGCACTCATTCGTTCCCACGTACTACAGCGATGGTACGCCGTATGGGCCCCTAAATCCAATCGACACTCGCAAGTACAAACGACTTTCCTTCCGCTCCGCGCTTCAGCAAGCCCATCGGTCCTTTGTCCAGATTGGCTGGACCACTGATCCGAACACTTGGCCTTCCAGCACCAGTCCAACGGGGGTTGTTGGGCGCTATTCGTTTGAAGATGGCGATCCGACATTCACCGCTGGTATGAGCGCCATCGTTGTCAAGAATTCCAGTGGCTACCGGCTGTATGACCTGGACCTGTACGATGACACATGGGACGATGGTCGCGTGCCGTGGCTTGTCCTCTCACCCGCGAAGTTCCTTGCGCCGTGGGGCTACAGCCGAAATGTCTATGGCCTCATGCTGTGGCTTTCCACCAGTGCGCCTGTCGGTTCTGGTGCCCTTGTGGATTGGATTCGCCTATACGATCCAAACTCCTCGCCGGAACTTGAAATCAAGTGGCAAACAGCCGGTTTTACGTGGGATAGTTGGCACTCCATCCGCATCTTCATCGACATGGACAGCAGTGGCTATGACGGTGATCTCTTCGTGACAGGTTTGGACAATACCGGTTCGCATACGATCAAGACTGCCGCACTGCCCCCGGGCGATTACTGGGTCTATCTCCAAGTGGTTCGCCACGAGAATTCAGGCTTCAGGGTGGTGGCCACGAGTTCCTACAGCGAGCGCATCCGCATCGGCAATGCGCCCGTGATCGAGTTCACCGCACCGAGCTACACCAGCGGGGCGGATTACGCGACGACGGAGTTGAATAATCCTTGGAACTTCAACAGTGCGAGCGATGTCACCCTGGCCCAGGAAATCTCCAACATCCAGTACGTCGGCGGCGTGATGGACGCCTATGCGAACGCACCGCTGCCGGGCCAGCAGTACACCGACGCCCGTATCCAGCTCAACATGAAGAAGAACGGCGTGCTGGTGCCGATCAATCCCCAGCGCTATCGCTACCTGACCTATCGCATGAAGTCGGACATCGGGAACACGACCATCCTCGATCGCACCGGAAAATGGGTCACCAAGCTGATCTGGTGGAACCAGAGTCTGGCGAAGGACGGCACCTATACCCGCGAATTCCAACAGCTCGAAGATTACCGAAATTACTACATCGATCTCTGGGACAGAAACCTGGTCAATCCGCTCTACACCTACACCAACGGCTGGCAGACTTTGCCGCAGATCTCGTACTTCCGTTTCGATCCGTTGGAAACGCCGGCGGCCTGCCGTTTCTGGCTGGATGATATCAAGCTCTGTGCGGTCAACAGCCCGACCAACAACCAGTACACCATCCAGTGGAACCTGACCGACTTGGACAGTGCCGAGGTCACGGTGAAGCTTTTCTACGGCTACTACACCACACTGGGTTACCAGGAATATCCCACGCCGCTTGCGGTCATCACGCAGGCGCCGGGCACGGGCAGCTTTGTCTGGGACATGACCACGATCGCCAACGACGATTACTACATCCGCGGTGAGGTGAACGACGGGACGCATTCCAACTCGTGGATGTCCAAGACGCCGGTATCCGTCACCGGTTCCTATCCCCGCATGAACGTGCTGGGCGATGATCCGACGGTGTTCCAGCGCGCCACCGGCAATTGGAAGATTGCCTTTGCGGGAGAGAACACGGTCGGCAACTACCAGTGGGGTTGGAATAACGTGGAGGCCGTGCCGGGCGACTACGACGGCGATGGCACGAACGATCTGGCGATTTTCAACCAGAGCGATGGGCGTTGGTACATCCGCAAAGTCAACGGCGATATCATCGCGTGGGAAGTCTACTGGGGCTGGCCGGGCGTGCGGCCGGTGCCGGGCGATTACGACGGCGACGGCAAGAGTGACTTGGCGATCTTCGATCAAAACACCGGTCGCTGGTTCATCCAGACCGTGGACAAGAAACAGATTGCCTGGAGCACAAACTGGGGCTGGCCGGGTGTGGAGCCCGTGTCGGGCGACTACAACGGCGACGGCAAGAGCGACTTGGCGATCTTCGACCAGAACACGGGGCGTTGGTTTATTCGCGAGCTCACCGGCGGTCTCATCGCGTGGCAGATATTCTGGGGCTGGCCGGGTGTTCGTCCTGTGACGGGCGACCATAACGGCGACGGCAAAGACGATCTGGCCATCTTCGACCAGAACACAGGACGTTGGTTCATCGAGACGGTCAACCAGCAGATCCTGGTTTGGGAGCAGTGGTGGGGGTTTGCGGGATGCACGCCGGTGTCGGGCGACTACGACGACGACGGCACATCGGATCGTGTGGTCTACTATGAACCTTCCGGCACGTGGTACTTCAACTTCTCGGGTGGCGGCACCGACATCGTCGGCCCCTGGGGCGGCACCGGGTGGTCCCCCGTCTCCGGCAACTACGACGGCAAGTAGCTGACGCAAAGGCGCGGGGAAGAGTTATTCGCTATTTAGAGATTGGGGTAGGGCGCGTTCGACGAACGCGCCTTTTTCCTTGGCGTGAAATCATCTTTCACGCGAAGTTTCTGTAGGGCCTGCGCTGGTCGCAGGCCTCTTGTGGCCGCCGACGAGCGGCGGCCCTACGAAGAAGAGTTCCAACCGCTAATGGACGCTAATTCACGCTGATCGGAGAAGCGAAGGGCGACAAGAATCACTTGGTTACCAAGGAAGTGAATGGAAACATTCCCTACTCCACGCCGGGTTCAAACTGAGATGCGCCGGCCCTGTTCGTTCTACTTGTCGACGTCAGCGATGTGCATCAAGCGCGCCTGAGGCCTTAAGCGCAGAGTAGATGGCGTTGGCAATCACTCGGTTGCCATATTCTGAGGCATGCGAGGGGCCTTCCGGATAGGGGATCATGTTGAACTTCGTTTCTTCAAAAGGCTGCTTCATCATGTCCACGATGATCAGCGGTCCATGGGAATATTCCTGATTCAGGCTGTTTACGAAACTGCCGTAATAGCCTGTCGTTCCGGCGGCGTGAAATTCCAGTTCACTCGGGTATGGGATCAGAAGAAGAACTGGTGTGAAGTCGTTCTCTCTTGAGAGGCCGACGAATCGCTCGATGAGGAACTCCAATGTTGAAAGCACAGCAGGGTTGTTCCACGGCATACCTGCGGTTGTCCGGAGTGCAATCATGTCGCCCTGTGTGGCATTCCACCAGTAGTCATGCTGGCGGGCGACGGCCAGAGCTCTCAGTAGATCGTCTCTTGAGTCGGGAGGTTCGGGCAATGGATTGACGAGTGTGTACGCGGCCGTAGCTGACTGTACAAACGCCGGCTTGAAGTAGAGGGTGTCGGTGGGGGCCTTGGTGAGGAATGGGCGATAGAGGTTGATGATCCGGTTGATGTCTTCGGTCATGAAAGCCAACACGACGATCTTCGTGTGGATTCCGTTGCGCAGGTTCTTCTCCAGTCTGAGAAGTGCCTGGTCGGTGCCGTAGCCCATTCGGCCGAAGTTCAGCACCTTGGCATTCACGAGGTCGGAGAGCTGGCGCTGCCAAGTCTGGTCATCGTTAACCTCGTCACAGAAGGTGAACGAATCGCCGTATGATGAAATCAAGGCCTCGCCTGGATGAGAATTGGTACGTGAGCCGATGGCATCGATGGAAAAGCGCCAGTCCTTGCCGCGCGAGTTCTTGAGCGACCACGAGAATAGAGGGCGGGTGTCCCAGCCGGTATCCGGATCATAGATGGTTGAAGCGAAATGCTGCAGCTCAAAATCGGGAATGGCCAGAATACGCTCTTCGAAGGAGCCAAGGGCGAGTCCAATCTGTCTCCGTTTCACGATGAAACGATGAAACGATGCCACCATGAGGGTGATTACCGCTACGACAAAGACAAGCAATGCAAGATGCATCCGGTATTTTGTGAGCCATGATTTCATTCGTCTCAGAGTCAACCTAGCATGCGGTCTCTGTGCTGTTCAACTTGAAGATGCGAGGCGCGATCGCCCCGCCAAGTTCTCCTCCCTTTGCTTCCTTGGCGCTTTGGCGTGAAATCATCTTTCACGCGAAGTTCCTGTAGGGCCTGCGCTGGTCGCAGGCCTCTTGTGGCCTCCGACGAGCGGCGGCCCTACGAAGAAGAGTTCCACCCGCGGATCACACGGATAACACTGATGGGATTGCTCTATTCTGCCCCCATCCTTGCCCTCTGCGCTATCCGCCTCCGGCCTCTGATCTCTGACTTCTGACCGCTGGCCTCTGGTTCTTCCCCAATTGACTTGCCCCCCCGGGGGGGGGGTACTATGAAGAATGGGAAGGGGGCAGTTATGAAGAGAGCTTTCAGTCGGCTCTGGGTTGGGGGCCTGTTCTGCTGGGTCGTTCTTGCTCTTGCCGTCAGCGCCCCGGGCACCACTTTCTACGTCTCACCCACCGGCGCGAACATTCCGCCGTACGAGACGTGGCTCACCTCTGCGACCAACATTCAAGATGCGCTGAATCTCGCGACCGATGGCGACGCGGTCATGGTATCCAACGGCACGTACCGGATTGGCCCGACCGTCATGGTGACCAATGGCATTCACCTTCAGAGCGTCAACGGCTGGAGCAACACGGTTGTGAAGGCCAGCGGTGGCCAATGCATGAGGATTCTGCACGGCAATGCGGTTGTTGAAGGATTCTCCATTCAAGGAGGTTCCATCAATGAGGGCAATGGTGCTGGGGTCAGTATGAGCGGCGGTACTCTGCGTGCTTGTGAGATTCGGGACAATCAGGGATTGGGGAAGGTCACCTGCTGGAAATGGTACATGTGCTCTATGTCCCACGGGGATGGAGCAGGCGTCTATGCCGGTGGGGCCTCCCTTGTGGAAGACTGCATCATCCGTGAGAACAGGGCATGTGTTGCAGGCGGAATCATGTGCGTGGACGACGCCGTGGTAAGAAACTGCCTCATCTATGGAAACCTGGCCACGGGCTACGGGGTCCAGACCTACGGCCCCCAAGGACAGCCGAGCACTTACTTCTCGGCGAGTGGCGACGGTGCGGGCGTTCATGCCAACGGTCGTGCACGGATTGAGAACTGCACCATCGCTCGAAACTACGGTAGGGATGTGGGGGGCGGTGTATATTGCATCGGCGAGAGCAGCATCCTGAACTCCATCGTGGCCATGAACGGCGCGGCCAATGGACGGAATCTGTACCTGGGCAGCACGTCCGTGGTTGTGCGGTACACGTGCGTGACGCCCGCTGTGGCCGGCACGGGGAATACCACGCTCAGTCCTCGATTCAGGGCTGTTCATGCAGACGACTACCGGCTGACATCACGGTCCCCCTGTCTCGACACGGGCAGCGACGCGGATGCGCCTGCCATGGACATCAACGGCGTGGCACGCCCGCAGGATGGCGATCAGGACGGGTTTGGACAGGTAGATATGGGCGCATACGAATCGTTGCCGGGCTCTCTGCCGCCGCCTCCGATTCCGTGCGACTATGACGGGGATTCAAAGGCTGACTTGGCGGTCTATCACGGTGCGAGTGGCAACTGGTACATCCAGCAGAGCAGTGACAAGTCGACAATGATTGCGAACTGGGGTTGGAGTGGGACGCAGCCAGTGGCTGAGGACTACGATGGCGATGAACGGATGGATCTTGGGGCCTTCCACAACGCATCCGGTGATTGGTATATCCTCAGATCCTCCGACAAGGAAGTCTATCAACGCAACTGGGGATGGAACAAGACAGAGCCGTTCCCGTCCGACTTTGATATGGATGGCCGGGCAGACTTGACCGTCTTCCATCAAGCGGCCGGTGATTGGTATATCCTCCAGAGCGCGATCAATGATAGCCCGCTCAAGACCAACTGGGGATGGAGCGCAACGTCGGCGTGCCCAGGCGATTTCGATGGAAATGGCGGGACGGATTTCGCGGTGTTTCACAAAGCAACCGGTGACTGGTACGTGTGGTTCCCCAGCGGGGGCGCCATCATGAAGACCAACTGGGGCTGGAGTGCGACATCGCCGGTGCCGGCGGATTACGACGGGGATGGAATTGACGATCTGGCGGTGTTCGCGCGGACCTTGGGCAACTGGTACATCATCCAGAGCAGCGATGCCCAGATTCGCATTCAGAATTGGGGCTGGAGCGGAACGACGCCGGTGGCGGCGGACTACGATGGCGATGGCCTGGCCGACCTGGCGGTGTTCGATCAACCCACCGGAAACTGGTACATCCTGCAAAGCACGGACGACCAGATGCGCATGGAGAACTGGGGTTGGAACGAAACGATCCCGGCATTCTTCCAACGGGGAAAGTAGTCGACGCAGAGGGGCAGGGGGCAATGACCAATGCCCAAGCCTCAATGACCAAAGGTCATCAACTCCTACTCGTAATCCTAATCGTAATCGTACTCGCTCTCTTCCTTCGCGCGCTTTGCGTCTTTGCGCTGGTCTTCTTCCAAACCCTGAACCGTGAACCGGAAACCCTGAACCCCTGAACCCCCGCTTCGTTCCCCCCTTTTCTCTTGCTTTGACCCTTCGTCTCGCCTAGTAAAACCTTCGGTCTTGCGGTGGCTCATTTATGTCGGACCCGGCGTCTTCACAAAAAGATCCGCATTCGCTGAACGCGGAGTTGGCGGACAAGGAGAAGGAAATCCGCGAGCTTCGCGGCCGCATTTCCTCGCTTCAACGCGATCTCGATTTCAAGGCCCGTGAATCCTCCCGCTATGCGCTCGAATTCGAGCAGGCGCGCCGGTCGTTCGATTGGAAGCTTTTCACGTGGTTCCGTCGCCAGTTCGCCCGTTGCTTCCCAGCCGGTTCGTGGCGGTTCAACATGGCCAAGGGCTTTCTCAATGTGCTCCTGACTTTCCGCAAGTCCGGCATAAAGGCCGGATTCCGGGAGGGAGGACGATGGTTCATCGACATCGCAAGGTCTATCCCTGCTTTGTTCATCCGTCGCAAGCGCGGTGCGGTTGCAAAACTCGTGACGAGCACCGATTTCATCGTTCCGCCGCACAAGGATCCGGTGGATGTCATCATCTGCGTCCACAATGCACTGGAGGATGTGAAGCGGTGCCTGACTTCCGTGGTCCGCCATACCCGCATGCCCGCACGGTTGTTCATCGTCGATGACGGCAGCAACGGCGAGACGGCGAAGTACCTGGAGGACTTTGCCCATGCCCAGCGGGTGGAATTGATCCGCAACGAGCAGGCACTGGGCTACACGCGGGCCGCCAACCAGGGGCTCCATCGTTCGCGCAGCAAGTACATCGTGCTGTTGAACAGCGATACGGAAGTGACGCCGGGCTGGATTGACCGCCTCGTGATGTGCGCGGATTCCGATTCGAAAATCGGTCTCGTCGGCCCGCTGTCGAACACGGCGTCGTGGCAATCCGTTCCGCGCATCTTCAACGACACGGGCGACTGGGCCGAGAACCGCTTGCCGGACGGCATGTTTGCGACGGACTACGCCAGGCTGCTGGGCAGGTACGCCGGGCGTGTGTATCCGCGGGTCCCGTTTCTCAACGGCTTCTGCCTGATGATCAAGCGTGCGGTGCTGAATCGAATCGGCGCGTTTGATGAGAAGCGTTTTGGCGAGGGCTATGGCGAGGAGAACGACTACGCGATTCGCGCGGCCAAGGCGGGCTTTGAGCTCGCCATTGCGGACGACACGTACGTCTACCACTACCAGTCGCGAAGCTACTCGCACGAGCGTCGCAAGATGCTGGCGGAGCGGGCAAACAAGTTGTTGCATGAGAAGCACGGCGCAGGTCGCGTGGAGGCGGGTGTGTCGGCGTGTATGAGCGGTCCGGTGCTGCAGGGCGTTCGCGCCCGCGCTGAAGTCATGGCGGAGCGGAACCGGCTGGTGGAGGACGGCCGGGCGCGCTGGGAGGGGCGGCGCGTGTTGTTCCTGCTGCCGGTGATCGAGCCAGGCGGCGGTGCGCACGTGATCCTGCAGGAGGCGCGCGCGATGCAGGCCATGGGCGTGGACGTGCGAGCGTTGAACTACCGCACCAACGAGCAGGCCGTCGGCAAGAACTATCCCGACGCGGGCGTGCCGATGCTCTTTGTCGACGACCCCGCGCACGATGTGGATTTCACCTCCTACGATGCCGTGGTGGCGACGCTGTACTCCTCGGTGTTCTGGATGCCTGCCACCGGCGCGCGGCCGGTGAAGGGCTATTACATCCAGGACTACGAGCCGTTGTTCTACCCGCCGCATTCGATGGAGAGCACGCTGGCCAAGAAGTCCTACACGGCGATTCCGGACCTCGTCCGATTTGCCAAGACGGAATGGAACAAGAAGCTGATCGAAGAGAAGGAGAAGGTCCCGGTGTCCGTCGTGGGCGGCAGCGTGGACCTCGATCTCTTCCGGCCCCGCTCCTCCGCGCGGGGCGACGGTGTGGTGCGTATCGGAGCCATGGTTCGGCCGAACACACCGCGGCGCGCGCCGGACCTGACGATGAACGTGTTGCGCGAGATGGATCGCAAGTTCGGCAGCCGGGTGAAGATATCGGTCTTCGGTTGTTCGCCGGTGGATCCCGATTACCTCAAGCTGGCGCAGGGTGCCAAGTTCGAGAATGCGGGGATTCTGGACCGCCACGGTGTGGCCGCGTTTCTCGGACAGCTCGATGTGTTCGCCGATTTCTCCAAGTACCAGGCGATGGGGCTGACGGCGTTGGAGGCGATGGCGTCCGGCGCAGCGGTCATCGTGCCCGCGAGTGGGGGCAGTTCGCTCTTCGCGCGCCACGAGGAGAATGCGTTGGTGGTGGAGACCGAGGCGGAGGCGCTCTGTCAGTCGGCTCTGGAGCGGCTTGTCGAGGATCACGCCTTGCGTACGCGCCTGCAGCAGCGCGCAATGTTCGACGCCTGCAAGTTCCATCCCGAACAGGCCGCATGGAACATCCTCCACGTGCTGCTGGACGGGAAGGGGGGCAGCCCCTCCCGATGAATGTCCACGTCCTCTACGAATACGGAATCGAAGGCCGTCCGCACGGCGCATCGTATATCCGTCTGCTGTTGCCGCTGGGCCATCCCGCGCTGGGCACCGAGGCGACCGTCCAGTTTGGCATGGAGTACAAGCCCTGCGACCTGCTGGTGATCGACCGGACCTGGAGTCCGTGGATCACGATGTCGCGTGCGGAGATGTTGATCAAGGACGCGCGGCGCGACGGTTGCCGTATTCTCTACGCGATTGATGACAACCTGCTCGACTTCGATCTCTACAATCTGCACCGGCAGCATTTCTCGCCGGAGCAGATGCGCTGCGTGCGCTACTTTGCCCGCGAATCAGATGCCATCCTGACCTCGACACCGCGTCTGCGGGAGCGACTGCTCAGCCTGAATCCCAACGTATATGTCGTGCCGAACGCGCTGGATGAGCGCATGTTCCCGGACGTGCTGCCGGAGACGACGGGGTGGGCGGGCAAGGTGACCATCGGCTACATGGGCACGTTTACGCATGAAGCGGATCTCTACATGATCATCGAGCCGTTGCGGCAGTTCCTGCGCGAGCGGCGGGAATCGGTCAATTTCCAGATTCTCGGTGTCAGCGCGGAGGCAGGACTGGAACTGGCGTTTGCGGGTCTGCCGATGCAGTTCCTGCGGGCCGAGCATACGTCGGAGTATCCCGCCTTTGTCCGCTGGATGCTCGACAACGTCCGCTGGGACATTGGGGTTGCTCCGCTGGTGAACAATCCGTTCACACGCTGCAAGTCGGACATCAAGTTCCTCGACTACTCGTTGATGGGCATCCCGGGCATCTACAGCGATGTGGAATCGTACGCGTTGACGGTGAAGGACGGCGAGACGGGCCTGCTGGCGGAGGAAACGCCGGAGGCCTGGTACAAGGCGCTGGTGCGGCTGACCGATGATGCGACCCTCCGCACATCGATGCGGCGGAAGGCGTACGACTACGTGCGGCAGAACCGGGTTCTTGAACAGACTGCGCGCCTGTGGCTAAATGTGCTGCTCGAAACGGCCGCAAAGAGACAGGGTGGATCTACATGACAAAGACCTACACGCGCGATGAAGTGGAGTACATTGAGGATGCGACGAACAAGGGTGAGCGCATCTGCCACTTGTACCCGAACGATTGCTACTTCGCACACCTCTCGATCTATCATTTTGCGGAGCCTCTCTGCCAAAACAAGCGCGTGCTGGATGCGGGTTGCGGCACCGGCTACGGCTCGAACTATCTCGCGGAGCATGGCGCAATCTCAGTGCTGGGATTGGACTACTCGGATGACGCGGTCAGGTTCTGCCGCAAGCATTTCAGCCGTGCGAACGTCGAATTCCGGCAGATGGATATCACGAACATCCGCGGGTTGCAGGACAAGGCCTTCGACGCGATCTTCACCTCCAACGCATTGGAGCACGTTCCCGTGGTGCAGGGTTTCTTCCGGGATGCGCGCCGGCTGCTGAAGGACGACGGCGTGTTGATCGTTGCGGTTCCGCCGATCACGGACGAGAAGACGCGCGCCGACGATTTGAACAACCGGTTCCATCTGAATAGCTGGTC